>Ga0210389_10000186_pt1 | contig 65658 bp, 55 predicted proteins | sample IncBWH28OmetaG_FD_160127 | JGI IMG/M metagenome (GOLD analysis project Ga0210389, IMG submission 160127) | Forest soil microbial communities from Barre Woods Harvard Forest LTER site, Petersham, Massachusetts, United States - Inc-BW-H-28-O ...
TCGCCTGAACTGCAATCCGGGCCACAGCGCGTCTACCCACCGAGAAACGACCTCGCATTTTCCAGGAAGTTCTCGGCATACTGCGAATAGGCAGCGTGGTTCGCATCCGGGTACATGATGAGCTGAGCATTTGGCAGATGCTCAGCCAGAATGAAAGCGTTGATCGGGGTCACCACGATGTCTTTGTTGCCGTGAACAATGAGCGTCGAATGGGTGATGCTTTTCAAGGTAGCGTAACGTCCGGTGGCTGGTATCGTTCCCCACTCCCTAATCGCGGCAAGCTGGGCGACGGCCGTGTCCCTCGACACAGGAAGGTCAAGATCATTTTTGCGAAACTCGAGTCGCTTCAGGTATTCGTGTCCAGCAGCCTGGCTGGCTTTAGAGGGAGTGAAGAACGCAGCCAACAAGAAGGCCACGGGATCCGCTTGTTCTTCCGGCGATAGTTCGGTGAAGGTCATGCCCTCTCCACCACGCGGACCTGTCCCCAAGAGAATCAGCCGCCGGACGAGTTCAGGATGCTCAAGCGCTAGCTGCTGCGCAATCATGCCGCCCAGCGAGAAGCCCACAACGTGAATCTGCTTCAAGCCGAGGGCTCGGCAGAAAGCAACGCAAGGGTTCGTCATCTCCGCGACTGTGGGCGGAGTTTTTCCTCCGGAAGCGCCAACGCCGGCATTGTCAAACAGAATCACCTCATGATCGGCAGCAAGGCTATTGGTCACGTCCGGATCCCAGCCGTCCATGTTGGAGTTGAAGTACCCTAGAAAAAGCAGCGGAATTGTGCCCGCTTTGCCGAATCGGCGGTAGGCGAAGCGGATGCCATTGGCCGGCACAAACTGTGTGGGGGCCGTTTCGTGTTTGTACTGCACCTCTCGATACCTGCTTTCCATCTTCGTGCTGTAACCAGCCTTTCCGCTGTGACGCTTATGGGTGGGTGTTCTTCACCGACCCTCGTTCCCGGAGCATCCATTCCCTGATATAAAGCGAGCAGCACAACACTGAGATACCCTCCGCCTCGCACGCGTTGAGAAAGCGAACACCCTCGACATCCACGAGATCCAACTCCTGCAAATCCAAATCAACTCGTGGTCCGCCACGCTCAATCTCGGCTTGCACCTGATCAAGCTGCTCAGATCGAAGCTCACCGCTCAGCCGAATCCGGGTTCTGCGCTTACCAGATATCCGTTCAATCTTGAGAGTCATGCGTCTCTGGTCCGAAGCACACTCTTGCGTATGCAACGACTGGGCCATTCACAAATCCTTGCGGGACGCGATTTAGAGGTGTTGCCGATCCTGAATTGTGAGGAATTCCTGCTTGGAGAGGAAAAATGCAGTCGATTCACGCAGTGGTACGATCGAATCAGCCAGCCTACGAGACCTTGAACCGAAATTTATTAATTCCCAAACGTTTGATTTTTGAGTCGAGCGTGCGCGTCGGGAGTCCTAGTTTGGCTGCCGCGCCCGATGGCCCTGAGATGCGACCGCGGCTTTCTTCGAGCGCGGCTTCAATCATTTCCTTTTCCTGTCTCAGCAGCGCACCGTTAAGTGCAACCGTTCGACTGGCGATTTGGTGCGGTTCCTGTTTGAGCCAAGTCTCGTCGACAGAAAAAGTATCACCGTCGCTCAGGATAACGGCCCGCTCAATTACATTTTGTAGCTCACGAACGTTCCCCGGCCAGTTGTACGCTTGAAACATTTTCAAAGTCCTTTTATCGATTCTTCTGAACTTCTTTCCAGCCTTTTTTCCAAAGCGATCAATGAAGTAATCGACAAGCAAGGGAATGTCGGCCGTGCGTTCGCGCAACGAGGGCATCTCGATCGGTACAACGTTCAGTCGGTACAGGAGATCTTGGCGAAACTTGCCTTCGGCCACGAGCGTGTTCAAATCACGATGGGTGGCACTCAACACTCGCACGTTAACAGGAATTTGCCGGTCACTGCCCACGCGTTCGATTTCACGTTCTTGCAGCACTCGTAGCAGGGCGATTTGGACTTCCGTCGGCAAGTCGCCGACTTCGTCCAGGAAAATTGTTCCCCCATTCGCCGATTCAAAACGCCCCAGGCGCCGTTGTGTCGCACCGGTGAAGGCGCCCTTCTCGTGGCCGAAGAGCTCGGAAGCGATTAACGATGTCGGGATTGCGGCGCAATTCACAGCAATAAATGCCCGTTCGGCGCGGTTCGATCGCCTGTGGATGGCGCGCGCAAGCAACTCCTTTCCGGTACCGGTTTCGCCTAGAATCAGAACTGTGGAATCTGACGATGCCACTTTGGAGACTTGGCGGAGGACCTTACGGAGCGCTTCCGAAGAGCCGACGATATCCTCAAACATCGAGTCACGATCGATTTGTTCCCGCAACGCCAGGTTCTCGTTGCGTGTCCTCTCTTCCGCTCGGACGCGATCATCGATGTCAATTCCAGTCGCATACCAACGAATCACCCGTCCCTGGTCGTCAAGCAGCGGGTTGTAATGGGCGAGAAACCACCGGTACTGTCCATCTTTGCGCAAGATTCGTTTTTCGTTTTGAAATGGCACATGCTGCGAAAACGACTCCGGATGCTCGGCTCGGTTTCTCCTGAGATCCTCGGGATTAAAGGCTCGATCGCGAACATCCATCGCCATGACCTCTTCAATTGTGAGGCCCGTGTAATCAAGCAGGGTCTGATTCATATAAAGAACGCTGCCATCCGGATTCAGCACCGCGATCATCTGAGGTATGGCATCAACAATATGTCGAAGTTGAGCTTCTGATTTCTCGATCTGTTCGAATGCCTTTGTCAGGGCCGCCTGCGATCGATCGCGCTCAATAGCGATTCCGGCAATCCGGCTGGCGTAATCGATCAATTGCATATCATCAGGACCCGGTTGCCGAACTTCGCCGTAGTACATGCAGAATGTCCCCAGCACCTTGCCGTCGCGCGACATCATGGGAGTTGACCAAGCCGCACGCAGTCCGTTCTGCATAGCGATGTGCCTAAACTTCACCCATCTTGGGTCAGAAGCGATGTCAGAGACGAAGACTGGCTGACGAAGGTAGGCAGCTGTGCCGCATGATCCGACACTAGGACCGATGGATACTCCGTCAGTCGCTGCCCGGTACGCTTCCGGCAGGCTTTCGGCGACGCCATAGCGCAGGTGTAAGCCGTCTTCGTCAAGCAGGGAAATCGAACACCGCATTCCCGTACTGTGGGCTTCGATCAGGCGGGTGATTGTCGTCAGAACTTCGTTGAGGGGTGAGCCGAGAAGGATCATCTTCAACGCGTCGAGCACCGCATCGCTGGGCAGAGTGTGCGCGAGGGATGAGGATGTTGGAAGCGCTTGCAGCTTGGATGATGCCTTGGTTTTCGCCATAAACCAGCGGCCTTTCGGTTGCGAAACCAGCAGTATCGCACAAACAAATATCCGGCACTTTTGCCGACCAGGAAGTGATCCGCAATTCCCGCGCGTCGCTTCTTCGTCTGGGGGTCCTCCAGTTCCTTTCAGATACCGCGGCTTGCAGCATGGATGAGGCGATCAACGGAAGGAATCGGTCAGTGTGCGACAGTTCTCGCGTTGATTTCGATGGGCGGAATCGTTGCAGCGGCACAAGGTAGCGTCGAGGAAGGCCATGTCAAAGATCCGACCGGAACCGGTAGGCTTTTCAGCTGAGTCGAAGCAACTACCTGTCTTATCGCTGGGGCTGATCACTCTGGCTCTCAAACAACCGGAACCTACCTTGTCTCGCTTTCTTGTGGATCTATGGCAAGCGGCTTTGGAGCGTCGCCGGCGCTCTTTCGCATATGAACAGCGGCTCCACCCTCTTCAAAGCGAACCTCATCCATCAACGCCTTCATCACAAGAATGCCACGGCCGTGAACCGAACCGATGTTTTCTGGAGCCGTAGGGTCCGGGACATTGTTGACGTCAAATCCTTTTCCTTCGTCCTTCACCGCGATCGACACTTCGTCAGGGTCACCGCGGCAGGTAACATAGACGTATTTTCGGCGGTCCTCATGATTTCCGTGAATGATGGCGTTTGCCAGGGCTTCCCGCAACGCGACTTCAACGTCGCTCTCCCCTTCAGAAACGCAGCCGCAATTCCTAAGCAAGGGCATGAAACTGTCCACGAACGGAGAAATCGCAGTCACTTCGCTGGGCAACGAGCACTCCAAAGCAATATGAGGGTTCCGGTGATCGTGCGCTGTCGTCATTAAGAAACCACCTTGCCGATTGAAATAGGCCTCCCGACGTGCCCGCGAATTTCATAACTTTCGCTAAATACTGAGGAAGACCTTGCCATCCTTGCCCGGATCATCAACGGAACATCCGCGTGACCTCAGCCTCACCCACTGCGTCGCTCCTTTGGCTGACGCTCGCCTGCTCCTGCCTATTGGAAATGAGGCAACATCAAGCCCGCATGAAGGGTTCATAAGTTGTTCGTAAACACTAGGGTTGTGGCTGTTCAGGAAAGGGTACGCGTCGCGCCTGTTTCACCGCCTCCGATAGGGGCATCGCGCTACTGCCCCCGTCCCGACACAGAGCGGACCTCGAACTCGCAACCAGTGCACAGAGAGTTCGTAACGCCTGAGAACAGAGTTTATGAACTCTTTACGGACCCGTCATTCGCTTCTCACGGGTGTTCGTGTCCAATGTAAGTGGACATTGAGCAATCGAGGTCGGATTGCACCAGTCGCGCAACCGGAGAATGAAATGTTGGCGACCTCTATCATCGCTCTGATCAGCACCGCTGGGATCGCGTTATACGCGCGATTCTTAGTTGCGTTGCACAAAGGACGCAAATCGCCGCGGCGAACTTTCCGTTACAGTGTGCGACTCGATTGTGATGAAGCCAAAGCAATCGATCTCGCAAGCAAATCCATTCCAACGCACATACTTGGAATCGTAGGAACAACGAGGAACTAAGAAAGGACGTATCGATGTCAATCCAAGAAGTTGCTCCCGAGCACCTGGCACAACTCTTTCATCACTACCATCAAGCGCTGACAGCGGACTCTAACGGTTCGAGTGATGCGCAATCGGAGTCCTGGGAGCAGGTCCCCCAGCAGGAGAAGAAGCGTCTGGTATCGGCCGCTCGTCTGACGCTGTTGGAATTATCTGCAACGCCCACCGAGAAAGAGGAAGGTTCCCGAAACTATTTCGCAAAGCCGGGTGAAGCGGAATGGGGCTGCTGATTATGAAGAGTCGCGGAGCGATTGGCATACGAACTAAGTTACGAAAATGACGAAATGGCTGCGATTACTTGTGAGAAGACTCGAGACGACCTCTCCATCTCGTCCTACGTCCGAGAACGCTTTGTCGACCGAACCAATCAAGTGCGGGGAATTGACGATCCACACTGCTGAACGAATCGCGACCTTGCGCAGTCATGAACTGCAGTTGACATCGGAGGAATTCGACGTCCTTTTATTCTTGGCAACTCATCCTCGAGGGCTCGTCACGCAACGAACCATCTTGACCACGGCCTGGAGCGTTGGAAAGCTCCGTCGGGTGGAGTTCCTAAGAAGCCTGGTATCCCTTCGCAACAAACTCAATGCCATGGGAACCGAACGGCCGCACTTGCGAACTGAGGTATGGATTATGTATCGCCTTGACTCGAATTCCTCAGTCCTCCGGTAGGGCGGGACATAGTCCAAGACGTAGTTTGGAAACACAACGCTGCCAAGATTTGTGCGAGGTCACGCAAAAAGGTCTCCGACGTGCTTGAAAGCATCACGGGCACCAATGGACAAGGACAAATGAAGGAGATAGCCATGGTCCAGGAAGCTGATTTCGAATCCTGCTCGGTCAGTATCGATAAAGATCAGCGAACCATTGGCACCTTTCCCGACCTGGCTAGCTGCGGGACGGACTTGTCGCTAAGGCGCGGATCGCTCACGCGTCGCTCGAGAATCTAGAAATGCTGAAGGTAGTACTAAGAGAATCAAGAAAAGTACCCAGATCGGCAGTGGGGGCGAGAATCTGAGGGGGTTCGCTTCCCAGCTTTTTGTCTGGGGCTCTCCGGAAGTCTTTGATGCGCTTTAGGAACGGCCAAGGATCGGAAGAATCCGAACTGGGTGGTCGACCTGAGGCAGCGATCGTACGGAGAGCTCCTTGTGAGGTAATCCCTCACCGTCAAATCTGTCACGACGGGAGCGGTAAAGATGTCGAACTCCGGACAATGGCTCCGAGAACGCCGCGAAGAGCTTCACCTTACGCGTAGCGGCATCGAACGGCTCACAAGTGAGTCCGCAGAGAGAACTGCGAACGAGCGCTACCAGATCCGGCGGGGCCGCCTCACCGATCTTGAGGAAGACAGGAGCGCGCCAGATATTTTTGAAGTGGCAAGTCTTTCCGAGTGCTACAAAGTAACCTATCCCGCAGTCTTGCAAGCCTACGGACTTGGTGAACATCAGGGTACGGCGGAAAGCCCAATAAGGGCTGAGGGTACTCCGAAACAATGGTCCTTCACCCAGACTGGCCAGCCTTTCTCCGTAGCATTTCAAAGTGCTATCAATTTTGATGAGACCCGTTTAGTTACGGAAAGCGCGGAGGAGTTGGGGATCCCCGCGGTTGTGCGCCGGCAGTTGGATTTAGGGCAGTTCCGCCTGGGAATCGTCGCCGCGAACGACGACACCATGGGCGAAATGATCCCGGCCGGTTCCGTGGTTGTCATCGACACAACCCATCGCTCCGTGGAGATGGGAGACTGGAAAAGCATCCGGGAACGGCCGATCTATTTCGTCTGGCACGAGAATGGCTTCAGTTGCTCCTGGTGCTACGTGACGCGCGACACCCTGTTTATCGTGCCCTATCCGACGTCACACCAACCGGTACAGATCTTCAAGACACCACGCGCGGCGACGGTTATCGGTCGCGTGATTCATGTCTGGCCGCCTCTGGTCATCCAGAAACAAGGTTGAACAACCTGTTTAGCAGGAGGATCGGAAGTCGCTGGCTTCTGTGATAATTAGACACCTCGCTCCAGGATCGAAGCTGCGTCGAAGATGCTCGACGGCTTCGAAAAACGGTAGCGAAGAGTTCGACAAGAAGAGCTAGGACAATGCAGGAACTCGACGTTTATGCCGTGATTGGTGCGGAAGGTTTCGCGCGCTTGGTCGCCGCCTTCTATCGGCAGGTCCCGCAAGACGACCTTTTGGGACCCATGTACCCGAGGCATGATCTCTCGGGTGCTGAACAGCGCCTTCGAGATTTCCTGATCGGTCGGTTCGGGGGGCCGCAGACTTACATCGAACAACGAGGCCATCCCCGCCTCCGCGCGCGGCATTCTTCGTTTCCCATCGATCAGACTGCCCGCGACCGGTGGATGCGGTTGATGGACAATGCTTTGGGGGAGGCTTCACTTTCCGGCGAGGCGGAACAAGTCCTTCGGAAATTCTTCGATGAGATGTCGACCTTCATGATCAATCAGCCTGAGCCCGGAATGCGCTAGGGCAAAACATCCGCACTAGTCGGCTGATGACTGCTTCTTGCGGAACGGCAACATTTCCGAGAACCACGATTTCTTGGGGGACGGCTGACGCGGCCGATAAATCAAATGCTTACCTTCGAGAGCCTCAATGAATTCGCTTGCGTCGGAAAGAAGCTGAGAACGGGGTACGGGGAATTCCTTACCCAAGGCATCCGCAATCTGATCGAGGGAACACCTCTTCTTCAACAACTCCCAGATTCTGAGTCCGACAGGGTTGAGACTGAAACAGACACCCTGCTCAATATCCAGGAGCACAGCCCCGTCTTCGGAAGCAGTCTCCCGGACCCCTGGTGCGATCGTGAAATCCGTGATCGTTGCTGGCTCGCTCATGTTTTCCACCCTGCGATGGAGCCGTTCAGTCCCTTCGGGTGATACCAGCCAACTTACTCTTGGTTTCTGGGCTCCCGCCAAAATTATTTCTGTTGCAAGAATCTGTGCAACGAGGAGCTTCGGCGTGATGATTCCCACGGCATTCTGAGTCAGACCGGATCGTCACGCTTTTCTGGTCCCTGCACGAATTCGTGCAGGCGACCGGCTAAAACGCGTGAGGGACGATCTGCGCACTTCGATGGCATCGGGTCCACTTCTCCTGTAGCTGTCGTTCGCTCATTGGGTTGCAGAGTCCGGCGTCACACGACGAGGTCGACGGTGACCCGGCTTTACGGTTGAGATTCTTGCAGCGAAAAGAGATTTGTCGCGCAGTTTCCCGAAGGTGCTACGTAGAACAGGATGTCTCGACAGAGTGGCCAATCCCTGTCTTCCGCAATGTGCTGGCTTGTCCGCTATGTTCGGCCCCTCATCTCATTGCTGATCGTGGATCTCGGGTGCATGATTGTGGGCGGCGGCCTCTCTCTACTCGACCCCCTCGTCGTGAAGTGGCTGATTGACGTTGCTCTCCCGAAGCGAGACCTCCGTCTCGTCCTCTTAGGCACATTGGTCTTCTGCGCGGTCTATCTTGCAAGCCTGGCGATCAACTACCTTGGTTCCTTCGTGAGCTGTCTGCTTACGCAAAAGATGGTGTTCCGGATTCGAGTCTCCCTGCTACGCCAGATTCACACGTTGTCGACACATTGTCGCGAGAAGTCAGAAGTGGGAGATATGCTCTATCGTCTTGAGCAAGACGTGGACCGCGTGGCCGAACTGAGCGGCGATATTCTTCCCTTAACCATTCAGATGGCGCTCATGGGCATCATGGTGCTGGTCACGATGGGAATTCTGAATTGGCACTTGACGGTGCTGGTTGCCCCGGTATTGCCGATCTTCTATCTGTTGCAGCGCCGCTATGCCGCGAAACTAAAGGATGCCGCAGACCAGGTTCAAAGCCAGTCGGGAAAGATCAACGCATTTCTGCAGGAGCACTTGGCAGGCATGATGCAGTTACAACTGCTCAACCGGATGGGCACGCAAGCCAGGAAGTTTGCTCGGCTTGCAGCCAAGGGAGCGCAGCTTCAGATTCGACAGCGAGCTACGGAGATGGCTTTCGGCGGGGCATCCGTGTCGGTCATTGTTCTTGGCATGGGCGTGATCCTCGGGTACGGCGGGTATGAAGTAACTCGGGGAGCGTTGACGGTTGGCGGGATGGTTGCATTCTACGGTTATGTGTTTCGCCTGTTTGCCCCGGTTAGCATCGCAATCGACCTCCAATCGCGGTTGCAGCGTGTGGGCGCCAGCATTCGGCGCATCGACGAGATCACCGACAGCCAGCAAAAGACGGACGGGCGAGTGAACACGACGCCGTTGCGACAGGACATCAGGCCCGAATTGGAATTCCGCTCGGTGTGGTTTGCTTACAGCAAAGACCGGCCAGTGTTGCGCGAGATGAGCTTTCGCGTTGAGGCCGAGGAAACAGTGGCACTGGTGGGCCTGAACGGCTCGGGAAAGAGCACGATTGGCCTGCTGGCGACCCGACTCTACGAGCCAAATGCTGGATCGATCCTGATCGGTGGCCGGGACATTCATGATGTCGACCGCCGAAGCCTCCGTGCTTATATAACGCTCGTCCCCCAAGATCCGATTCTGTTCGATGAAACGATCCGGCAAAACCTTCTCTACGGGAATCCAGGTGCGACCAGCCGCGACTTGGATGCGGTTACTGCTCTTACGCAGTTCGACCGAGTCCTACGAAGGCTTCCGAGAGGATTGGATGAACCACTGGGGCCGCTCGGCAACAGTCTTTCGGGAGGCGAAAGGAAAAGACTGGCGCTGGCACGTACTCTTTTGCAGCAGCCAAAGATTCTGATTGTGGATGAAATCACGAGTTCCCTTGACGCCCCCGGCGCTGCCGGACTGCTTGAGGGGCTCGATGTATTTCGCCGTACCAGAACTCTGGTCGTGGTCTCCCATCGGCCAGCAACGATTCTGTGGGCGGATCGGATCTTGGTAGTGGAAAACGGCGTGATCGCTGACTCAGGCAAGCATCGGGAACTGATGGATCGGTGCGAAGCGTACCAGAAGATATGGCAATTTCAGGATCACGACATTCCCTCTATGGGTCCGCTCTCTGTGAATGAAGCATATTGAGATCAGAGACACCGCGCCAGACCTTATAATTCTTGAATGGAACAATGCATTACGTGCTCGTGTGTGACCTGTCCTGGGTGCGGCGCACGGATTGTGGTACGTGGGAGCGGCGCAAGTGGCATCAGCGATGAGACGATGCCACTCAGTGCCACCTGCACAGTTCCTCAATGTGGCAGAGAGTTTTCATTCGTGACCGGCGACCCTCAGGTTTTCGAGATCCCAGTGACTCTATTCGAACGTCGTCATTTCTATCGCTCGGAGTTGTTGCCTTCGGCTTGACGATTCTTTGCACAATTTTGTGCAATTACCATGGCCGAACCTTAAACCGCTGTGCTTACCTCGAGTGCCTGATCCTTGTTGCTACCCGATCAGCTATCGCATTCGCTAGCTTACTCAACTGCTTAGCGCTCATATGTTTCAATCTCGCTCGTGGTGTTCAAAATACAAGCTTCCCAACCTCCCTCAAGTTGAGGTCGCCTGCTCGAATTCATGCATGAACAAAGTTTTTGGAGAAACACTCCGCTGTGGCCTTACTGTCCACAAATCGTCTAGCTCAGATGTGGGATTGATCCCAGTCATAGAGCTGCTACCTCCGTAGCCCTGAATGTCGGGAGCGTAAGCAGATGGCTCACGTAGTAGATGCACTTTCGCTGACACCCGTCGAACCCCTTATCGGGACCTCGCATTGCGTTGAGAGCATGCAAAGCGGTTCGCCACAACAGAACTATGCTCCCTGGTACCTCAGTTGCACCGTCTAAGGAGGTCTCTGTTGCGATCGCTATCATTAAAGGCGTTTGTAGGACTTCTGCTTTTCGATCCTCTGGTTCACTTGGTTGGGTTTGGAATGCTTCACCGCCTAGTGCGCGGCTGGCCAACGGCGACCAGAAGCGCACCTCCCGACGCGGTTGATCGGGTGCTGACTGCGGTAAATCGGGCGTGCATGCTCTATCCGCGCAAAGCGCTGTGCCTCCACCGCTCGGCGGTTTCAACCTGCCTGCTGCGTTCTGCCGGCGTTCAGGCACGGATGGTTATTGGTGCTCGAAAGATTCCGTTCCGGGCCCATGCCTGGGTCGAGGTGGACGGCGTTGCGGTCAACGAAGGTGTGAGGGTGCGAGAGTTCTTTCAAGTGTTGGAGACCTGCTAGACAACTGGGAGGAAACGTTGAGTGCACAAGGTGGTATCTGGCATCCCGACGGAAAACCGATTGAGAAGTCATTTCTCGATGTGATCCGCCACCGTTTGGAAATGCAGGGTCCAGATGGTGGAGCGGATTGGGAAGAGCCAGGCTTCCTTATGGCTCATAGGGCGTTCCATACGGACAGGAACTCCAGGCTCGAACTGCAACCGTTCTGTTCTTCGAATGGACACATCCTGACTTGGAGCGGTCGTCTGGATAATCGGTTGGATCTGCTTCACCAGCTACGAGGGCCGCTGACCGAAGAACAATCAACGGACGTAGCCCTTGTCATGCTTGCCTGGCTGAAATGGGGACGTGAGTGCTTCGCTCGACTTGTCGGCGACTGGGCGATGGCACTCTACGACAGCAACGACCGTGCTGTCTATCTGGCGCGCGACTATGTCGGCACTCGACCACTTTTCTACCACACCGCACCGAACCTGCTGCTCTGGTGCTCCGAGCTTCCTGCTGTCGTGGAGCTGGTCACAAAGGTCACTGGAAGCAAGCCACAACTAAATGAAGACTACGTTGCCGGGTACCTGGCGTTTCACCCAACCAAAGACTGCACGCCGTTCTCCGGCGTGCATCCGGTTGCGCCCGGCCACTGCGTTACTCTCAGGCCTTCGTTGGTACGGAGCAGCCGGTACTGGAACATCGACGGCAGTCGAACGATTCGTTACGGAAGCGACCGAGACTACGAGGAACACTTCTATGTTCTGCTCCGCGAGGCGGTGCGTTGTCGTTTGCGTTCAGATCGCCCGGTGTTCTCGCAATTGAGTGGTGGACTGGACTCCTCAACCATCGTTTGCGTGGCCGACGAAATCCTGCGGGCAAAGGAAGCGGAGACGAACGACTTTAGGACTATTTCGTTTATCTTCGAGCGCGCCAGCGAAACAGACGAGCGGGAATTCAGCGCAATCATCAAGCAGAAAACCGGCAGAACAGGTTATGACATCCGAGAGGATGATCACCCAGCTCGGTTTCCGGACCCCGGGGAGATTTCCTGTAACTATCCTTCGGTCTCAGCACTTCTCGCCAGCCTCGAGGAAGCTCAGTGGGTCCGCATGAATGGCATCGGCGGTCGAATTCTCTTAACTGGAGAGTGTGGGGATGAACTCCTCGGCAACATAGATGTCCCGGATGCAATGTTGGCCGATCTCATATGGGACCGAGAGGTACATCATCTTCAAAAGCAGATCCGGCTGTGGAGTGCTGCACTCGCGGTCCCAAGTTACAAGCTCTTTTGGAGGGGAACCGCGCATGCGTACAGACATCGGCTCCGGCGAGCGACAGGAGTGGGAACCCAATTGGAACAGTGGATGAATCCGGCATACGTTCGGGACATGGGGATTAAGGATCGGGCGCAAGGCCTGATTGACCCGTTTGATCTGACTCGGCCCAGCGCCAGGGACCGGTCGGAGTCGTTTGAAACTGCCACCGCCAGCCCTTCGCAATGCTGGTCGTGGCCCGGTATGCCTCTTGAGCGGACCTATCCTTTTCTCCATCGGCCGGTAGTTGAATTCTTGCAGGCGATTCCACCGTCGCAGATCTTACGTCCCGGAGAGAGGCGCTCCCTGATGCGCAGAAGCATGCGCCACCTCTTGCCTGATCGGGTTCGGAATCGCAGGACAAAGCGGAATTGGGATGGCGTCTACTGCCGGGCACTCATGCGCGACTGGGAAAGGATTCGGCACTTCTTCCAAGGTCAAATGATTCTCGCCGAGCGCAAATGTATCGTACATGCGCGACTTCTTGCAAGCATTCAGAGCGCCAGACATGGGGGAGACGGAGCAACGCATGCGCTCTGGAAAGTCATTTACCTGGAACTATGGCTTCGTGCCCACGAACAAAACTTCAACTCTAGAGAGAGCGGCGCGATATTACCGCTAGCCCGAACACGCCCTGCTAGCAGTTCAATTTCAGTGCCGTAACGCATGCCTAAGTGAATTGGTTGAGCTCTTTCGTATCGATACGAGAAATAGAAAAGAAAGGAGGTGAATCCCATGACGTATGAAAAGCCCGAAATCTTCGTGCTTGGCGATGCCGAGCATCTGATTCAAGGCAGTTCGATCAAGAACAAAACATCGGACGGTCACAATCAGGGCCCCGTAACGGCCACTGAAGTCGACGAGTAACCTTTCGCTTGAGAGGTCTCAACAGCTACCGGCCTTTCCGCTTCCCCGTGGATTTTCCACACCTGACTTTCACAGGAAGTGTCGGAGGCCGGTAGTTTTTCTTGGCGTAGGAGCATCACACGTCGAAACCGGCCGAGATCATGAGGCGATCGTACGCGCAATTTTGAGAAACGAAATCAGCGTGAAGTCTTGGCTGCTAGTTGTTGTCGGGCTCGCGGCACATGTCACGCAATTTACGCCAGCGTTCATATTGCGCTTTCTTTTCCGGTGTTGACTCCTCCTGGTCTTTCAGCCAAAAATTGAACCAATCCAGATTTCGCTCCATCGATGACAGCATGTGATCGGGCTGATGAAAAACGTGGGTCTCGTCAGGGTAGATCACCAGTTCTACCGCCTTGTGTCTTTTTTTTAATGCAGTGTAATAGTGCAGTGCTCCGTACGGGCTCGCTGCTGCTTCAAGCATGAGAGGCGTTCGAACCCGCCCAGCATTAAGCGCAGGGGAGACCTCCCGCCAGACTTTAGCGGCGCTCCCGTCGGGCCATCCACCAACATAGCGATCAAGAAACGCTTTTTGGAATGGCTCGTCCTCGAGGAAATAGTCGTCAGGATCGGGAATTCCGTCTCCTTCGCCAGCAGATGCCGCCCGAAAGAGATACGAGTGTGTGACGGCTACGTTCACGATTTCGCCCCCATAACTCCACCCCATCACCCCCACTCGCGCGGGATCTGCGATTCCTTCCGCCACAAGCCTCTGCGTGAGGATTCGCAACGTGTCAAGCGGACTGTACCATCGCAGCGTGTCAGGATGGCGTCCGTTCCTCACGTTTACACATACCACTGCATATCCGTTTGCTGCGAGTACCTGAATGGGATAGTTGCCCAAGAAATCCTTGAGGAATGTACCTGGGAAGTAATAGAGGATCTCGATTAGCGGGTAACGCCTCCCTTCGACGTAGTCCAAGGGCTTGACGAGATAGCCAAAATTACCGTCGCCATATTTATTAGTCCAATCAATTTTCGTGATTTCCCCCAAGCGAGCGTTCTTGAATTCGGTATGAAAATTTGTGAGGAGCCTGACCGAGCCGTCACGCAGATCAACAACGGCAACCTCCGCCGGAGTCGCGACGTTTTCGGTGATACAGGCTGCCCTCTGTTGTCCTTGATCCAGCGAACAATTCGAAAGGTAGTTTTGGTTTCTTGACAAGTCGCTGATTCGTGACTCATGGCCTGACAGGGACAATCTGTAGAGAGCAGAGTGGCCATCGAAGCGGCGTTCAAAGTAGATACCATCGCCAGCGTTGTTCCACCACAATCGCTCTGGCCAATTGACACGAGAGGTCCGCCGGTCGACATTCCTCCGTGCAACATCTATCGTGAATATGGCTGCGTTCAGGTGGTCCCAATCACGCCTTTGCATGCTGTCGATCGAGCCGACGAAGGCTATTTGTCTGCCATCCGGAGACCAGCGGACGTCTCCTACAAAAACATCGTTCAGCAACCGTCGTACTGCGCCGGTCTCAACCGCGATGAGTACGAGGTCATATTTGTCCCAGCTGGATTCCCCTATCGGACGTTGCAGCACTGCGATCGTTGTTCCGTCTGGTGACCAATAGAGGTCACCATAGAAGCCGAACCACGCTGCTTTGACGTCTACCGTTGTGTCCCCCCAAAGCCTTCTTTCTGTTTGGGTGCCCAGGTCGTAGATCCACAATTGTTCGGGCTCCGGAACCATGGTTTCCGGCCGCAATTCAGAAAGCCGCAGGCTCCCATCGTAGATAATTCCCCGGGCGGCGACCTGACGTATTTCAATATCAGATCGAACATCCGCGGCGGTGAAAGCAATCTGGTGACCACCAGGGGCCCATCTGTAGTTGTGGATGCCGCCCATGTGGTGCGTAAGTTCCCGCGAGTCTCCGCCACTAGGGTCAGTAAGCCAGACCTGAGAAGACCCTCCCTTGCTCGTTAAGTAGGAGACAAACCTCCCATCCGGTGACCAGTCGACCCGTCGCGGGTCGTTCCCGGTTGGGCTAATGTTGGATGAGATCTGGCGCAATGGAATTCCGCTGGCGGCACTAGCGACAAAGATGCCGGACTCATAGTTGTTGCTTTCAGGTACTGCCCGTTTGACAACGAATGCCACGTTCTCTCCATCTGGCGAAATTCTCACTTCTTCTTCACTTATTTCACGCATGGCCACAAGGTCGCAGATCGTCAAAGGACGTGGAGCGCTGGCTTCGACGGAAACTGGTAACAAGTGGGGTGTTTGTGGGCACTCTCGTACTATTGGATTCTGATTGATGGCTGATATTCTCTGACCACCAAGAACGCACAAGGCAACTAAATATAACGGTAGTCTCACTCATGCCTCCTCTGACAAGATCCTCCAGCACACATCAATCAAAAGCGGACAGGTCGTATGCTCCTTCAATGCACGAAGATCGGGGCGGAGCGTGGTGGTAGCTGCGAATCATTCAAAAAAACAGTTTGAGCGCGATTTGGATCGAACGAGGACCACCCACTTGGTAGAGGGAGCTAAATCCGCCGCCACCTACGTTGCCTCCGAGGTATTGCCCCAGGGTTTGGCTGGATAAGCCAAATGCACCCACGCCAAGCTCTGCATTGGGAGGACCAAAATTTGGGTGGTTCAAAAGGTTAAACATTTCAGCCCGGAACTGCAGATGTATCGACTCGTAGATTGGAAAGTCTCGGTGCACTGCAAAGTCCCACTGGAATGCTCCAAAGCCTCTCAGAGAGTTTCTTCCCAAGTCTCCCTGACGTAGGGGATTTCCCGTGTTGGGATCAACCGGGGGATCTACAAATGCGGCAGGATTGAAACCCCTTCCGCCAGGGCAGGGTGCTCTTGGTCCAAGCTGTCCAAGGGATTGAAATACCGAGCCGCATTGTTCGCCGTAGAGGTACAACGGCAATCCCGGTACAAGGTCCGGCCGAACTGCTACATTGAACCCATTGTTGAATTGAATGAAATTTCCGTCGACGACGTTAACTGGTAGCGCCGATCGAGCCAGCACGGAATTTTGGGTGGACCAGCCGCCCAGAATTGCCTTCGCTAGAGCATTCGTTTTGGCGGCGGGAATCTGATAGGTCAATGCTGCAGAAAACGCGATTCGAATGTCAAAGTCAGACGGACCTCGATTGCTCCCAAAGGCGGACGAGGCAAGGGCATTCGAAAACACACCAACTGAGCCTGCGGACGCCGTATCGGTGGAGTGAGACCACGAATAGGATGCGAGGACCTGTAATCCGCGCGATAATCGCCGCTCGAACTGGAGTTGCAGAGCATCATAGTCTGATATGGCGGCGTTCGTTACCAATTGCACATTTGAGAAGTTCGGATTGGGCGACGAGACGAAGGCCGATTGCAAAAGCCGCCTTCCTGCAGAACCAATGTAAGAGACGGACAGCGTTTGTTCCTTGCCCAAGGACTGCTCGATAGCCGTATTCCATTCCAAGGTGTACGGCAGTTGAAGGCGCGGGTCAAAAGAATAGAGAACTCCGCCTTCAGACAGACTTGCCGGAGTTATGGGTGGAGGTGTGGCGGATGCGGCGCTCAAAGGGAATGCTCCGCCGATGCCAAAAATCTGTGCGCCGAAAGGGTAGTACGCTCCAATTGCATTCCCGGCCTCTGAAGTTGCCAGATCGTAAAAGATGCCAAATCCTGCACGCAGCACAGTCTGCCAGTTCTGGCCGCGGGGAACCTGATAGGCAAACCCGAAACGGGGCGCAAGGTTGCCGTACGTTGTACTGTACGGAGGCGTTCCTGGTGGTGCCAGAGCCAAGGACGATAGGTTGTTCAAATCAAAACCGGTGACCGCCGCCAAGGTAGAGCCGCTCAGAGACTGGGGCACGAAATCGACATCCCACCGGACACCATATGTCACCGTCAGGCGGGGGAGAATCCGCCAGGTATCTTGGGCAAACAATCCAAGGTTTCGAAACAACAGGGTCGAAGCTTGGCCAGAAGAGAGAATCGTGAAACTGAGATTACCCTCTTCCGCCGACGGAACGTCGTTAAAGTATGCTGCCTGGAAGTAAGAATCAGGGGCGAACGAGGGCCAAAGACGACGAAAGTCGCCTCCGAACTTAAGAGTGTGGGAGCCAACCTGCGCAGAGAAATTGTCGACCACGTTGATCTGTCGCTGTAAATTGTCGATGTTTTGTCCCAGTGAGATCTGGCCAACTGGGTATTGGCCGTTAGTGAGCGTCAGAATACCGAGAGTGAATAGCCCATTTCCTGCATTGAAGCCGCTAGGAAACGGCGGGGAGGCGAGCGGAACCGCGTCACCGAAGCTGTCGAGACCATAAGAACTGGATGCTTGCGTTGTGCTGTAGTTAAATCGCGCTTCGTTGACCAATACGGGAGAAATCGTCCAGGCGCCGCCCACCGTTGCGGTTTGCACAGTGATGCGAGACAACGCGAGAGTACTCAGCGAATACACGCCTCCGGCACCACGTTGGACAGTTTCCGAGGGAGAGTAGTTGTACCTGCCGAAGAGGGTCAATTTGTTTACACGATGGTCCAGTCGCAAGCTGTAAGCGTCGAGGGTGGCTGGATTGGAATAGCTCGCGTTGAACTGGGCTATGCCGGTCACCAAGTCGTCCGTTCCATTGGGCAGCGGAAAAGCGTTCAGATAAGGTTGGAGCATTGGCAAGGCATTTGTCCGTGCCGAGAGATCTGGAACAGTCGTAAGGCTGGTTTCCGGCAGCTGTAGCCGAAGGCCCTCGTAAGAGAAAAAGAAGAAAGTTCTATCCCTCACGATCGGGCCGCTCAGAGTCCCGCCGAAATCATTCTGGCGCTCCTCTGGCTTGGACAGGCCGTTTGCATCGGCAAACCAGTTATTGGCGTCCAGGTCGCCGTTGCGTATGTAATCGAATCCTGTGCTATGCAGCTGATTGGTACCCGACCGGGTGACGATAGAGACTTGTCCACCCGGCGTCCTGCCAAATTCCGGCGCATAGGTTGAAGTTTGAATTCGAAACTCCTGCAAGGCGTCAACCGAAACCAGACTATTGGTCCCGCCCTGAGCGCTGAATGAAGCTGCTACCCCTCCGGCCCCATTGCCTCCGAAGAAAGTGCTAGCGCCGACGTTCGCGCTAACTCCATCAACCGTCCAGTAGTTTGACGCAGCACGCTGTCCGTTGACCGTAAACTGGCCGCTATCGCTGGAGTTACCGACGACAACAACGACCCCCGGCGTGAGGTTGATCAGCGCCTGAAAACTTCTGCCATTCAAAGGGAGGTTTTCGGTAAAGTTTCCGTCGATAACCGTGCTCACGGTAGCAGATTGAGTGTCTATTAAAGGCGAGCCACCTTCCACCGTAACCGATTCGGAGATTGAGCCAACGGCTAGTTTAAAATTCTGCTCGACATGATCCTGGACATTAACGATCAGGCCTGTCACGTTAACTACCTTGAACCCTGCCGCTGTAATCTCCATCCGATAGCGCCCAGGCTTAACGCTCGGAAACATGTACAAGCCCGTATTGTTCGTGGTCATGCTCGTGCTGTTGTCACGATCGATGTCTACAAGCTTTACCTGGACACCTGTTACGTTCAGCCCGGACGGATCCACAACCTGACCGGAAACTGTCGCAGTTTCGGATTGTGCCCAGGTAAAGTTGGCGATGAGGGAGAGCAGCAGCCACGTGAAAAAACACTTTGCCACAACACTACAACGGGGACGGGGCATCGGGTTCGCATTTCCTCTACAAACGTATGCGGGTGGATCGCGGTTTTTTGCCCGGCAGACTCTTCGTGATGACAAGAGTCTGCGAGATGTGAAGTTGCGTCAGATGGCCTAAGAAGCGAGCAGCCGTTTTTTAGGGCCTTATCGCGACGCGTCGAAGAGGGCACACCTGGCCTAATCGTGTTGGCAATTTATGATCTCGACAGCACGACGATCAAGACGTCGCGAGGGGCGACAATTGTCTCCGGATTCCATCGTTGATTCAACGCGCCAGGACTTCGGGCCGACGATAATTCTCCCACCCATGGCGTTGCAATTCCGGATCCGCGTGCTCCTCTTCGGGGTAGCCCATGCAAAGATAGGCAATAAATTTCCAGGCCGGGGGAACTCCAAGGATTGTGTTGACCTCGGCAGGATCGAGGATTGAAATCCAGCCCACTCCCAGACCATGCGCTCGGCTTGCCAGCCACAGGGTGTGGCAGGCGATAACAGCTGAATACTCCCGCATGTCGGGCATCGTCCTTTGTCCTAACCCATGCCCCACTGTCGTTTCCATGTCACAGAACACGGCAATGTGTTCCGGGGCCGCGTCTAAGCCGGCCAGTTTGAGCCCAGCGTAGCGCTTCGCCCGTTCTCCTTCGTAGGAATCCAAAGCGGCTTTATTACAGATCGAAAAATTGCCTCGGATGGCGGAGCGTCTGCTGACATCTTGGATACGCGCAAACCTCCACGGCTGGCTGTATCCGACCGAGGGAGAGAGCGAAGCGAGATTGATCAGCGAGGTGAACAGCAGTTCTGGAACGGGGTCGGGGCGAAATCGCCGCACATCGCGTCTCCATTTCAGCAGATCTGCGAAGTTCTTCAAGAACGACTCATCGAACAGCGGTGCGGCATTCCCCATAAAGCGCGTAATATCAGGTTCGCAAACATCGTCAAACCCAACTATTTTACACGCGTGACACTGCCAACCAGCGCAGCGATGCATAAGGGTCCAAAATGTGCCGCTTAGAGCTCACGGGCCTGCGAACGAAGCAGTCTAACCGGGTAAGGTGTCGTGCGCGCGTTTGACCGAAGCTAGCGCGAGTCGTAATAATCGCAGCGTTGATTCGAGGAAGGCCACTATGCAGATTTGCTCATTTCTTCCCTCAGCGACTGAAATTCTCTACGCACTGGATCTAGGTGATTCAATCGCAGGCGTTACCTTCGAGTGCGACTATCCTCCTCAAGCCCGGCAGAAGCCGATTGTGGTGAACACAATTCTCGGTGATGAACTTTCTCCGGCAGACATCGATCGAGACGTGACGCAATACGCTTCTCACGGAGACAGTTTATATACCGTAGACGTAGAGGTGTTGAGGCGGATCAATCCCGAACTAATTGTGACCCAAGAGCTGTGCGACGTGTGCGCCGTCAGCACTTCGCATCTTGCCAAAGCGCTTCACGCTCTCTCTCCTCAGCCCCAGGTTCTTTCACTTACTCCACATACCTTGGCCGAAGTGTTTCGGGACATCGAAGCAGTCGGCGCGGCCACTGGAAAACAAAATAAGGCCGCCGAAGTGGTAGGAAGTTTGAAACAGCGGATATCGCGGATGCAAGCGAAACCAAGACTGAAGTCACCCAAAGTGGCTTGCCTCGAATGGCTGAATCCACTATTTAATGCTGGACATTGGATTCCAGAGATGGTGGAACTCGCGGGAGGAATTGACCGGTTAGGAATCCCCGGTGAATACAGCGTCCGAATTGAGTGGCAGCAGATTCTCGATCTCGACCCGGACGTCATCGTGGTCATGCCCTGCGGATATGACGCGGAGAAAGCGACTAAAGAATATCGCGAGACCATTTTTCCCAAAGGATGGAAAGATGTGCAGGCGGTGCGAAACAGCCGCGTTTACGCGGTGCACGCTTCCGCCTATTTTTCCCGGCCAGGTCCTCGTTTAGTGGATGGTGTCGAGATCCTTCACTCGCTGCTGCATCAAGACTTTTCGCTGTCCTTGCCAGTGGGGAGTTGGGCGCAGATTTAACCCAGATCCTGTCGCGTAAGCTAGAAACAGCGTCCATCCGCGAGCGCAGCTTTGCCTTTGTGCCAAGATCTTGACAGGGTGGTTTAACAGCAGTATAGAATTGCACTACCACTTGGTGTCCGGGAAGCGCGGTGTGAAACCGCCACTACCCCGTAACTGTAAACGCTGAGAGTGGGGCACGCAGAAATGCAGCCACTGGGACGTAAGGTCCTGGGAAGGTCGCCCAAACTCGCCGAAGCGTAAGTCAGGATACCGGCCAAGTGCCGACCTTGGCTTTCTTGACCTCGATGGGAGGGTCTAAGAAGATTTCTTTCCGGTTACCGCGACCGTACAGAATAGCCGCCTTGTTTGATCCCGCAACCCAAGCAAGGCGGACGTGTGACGTCTCTCCGGTCGATCACTCTCGTTCTCGGCGGTGCACGCAGTGGGAAGAGCCGGTTCGCGCAGAAATTGGCTGCGCTCCATTCTCCGGTTGCTTTCGTGGCCACGGCGCAGCCGAGCGACGAAGAGATGAAGAGGAAGATTGAACGCCACAAAGCAGATCGGCCCGCCAAGTGGGTAACGATTGAGGAACCATTGCTCCTCGACACCGTCCTGCAGGAACGAGCGCCACGGTTTCCGTTGCTGCTCGTGGATTGCCTCACTCTCTACACCTCCAATTTGATGACTGCGGAGAAGAACGATCCGGAGTCTGTGCTGCTGCGCGCAGATCGGCTCTGCGCGACCCTCCGATCGATCGAGAGTTCAGTAGTGTTGGTCTCGAACGAAGTTGGCAGTGGTGTGGTTCCAGCATATCCAAGCGGCCGCTTGTTTCGCGATCTATTGGGAGAACTCAACCAGCGTGTAGCAGCGGCCGCCGACAACGTTGTGCTCATGGTTGCGGGGTTGCCGCTCTTGCTAAAGGGAGAACTGGACGTGCGGCCATGAAGGGAGTTCTGATCGCAGGAACGGCCAGCGGCGTTGGAAAGACGACGGTAGCTCTTGCCATAATGGTTGGCCTCCGCGCCCGCGGGCTCGTAGTTCAGCCCTTCAAATGCGGCCCGGACTTCATCGATGCTGGACATCATTCTGCCATCTGCGGCCGCGCCTCTCGTAATCTCGATACCTGGATGCTTTCCGGCGAAGCGAACCGGCGAGTTTTCTCGGACGCCTGTGCGGGGGCGGATATAGCCGTGGTTGAAGGAATGATGGGGTTGTTCGACGGCGTAGCGGGAGAGAGCGAGGAAGGAAGCAGCGCTGAGATTGCCAAACTGTTGGATCTCCCGGTGGTGTTAGCTCTGGACGCCGGAAACAGCGCGCGAAGCCTGGCGGCGGTTGCGCGCGGCTTTGAGCTGTTCGATTCCGCGTTGCGAGTGGAGGGATTCATTCTCAATCGCGTCGCGGGCGAGCGTCATTTCCGCATGCTCGAGTGTGCTTTCCGTTCCACCACAACGGTTCCGATTCTGGGCTGGCTCCCTCGCGATCCCGCCGTCGAAATCCCCGAACGCCACCTCGGACTTCACACTGCGGCTGAAAAAACCGAGAAAACAGAAATGAGCAGAAGACTTGCCGCGCTGGCAACGCTCGCGCGGGATCGCCTCGACCTCGGCTTGCTGGAGCAGTTTGAGTCCTCGCTCCGCGCAGCAAGCCGCCCGGCATTCGATGCTGCAGCGCATGGCGCGGATCCAGTCCGCGTGGGTGTTGCTCGCGATCAAGCATTCTCTTTCTACTACGAAGACAATTTGGATGCGCTTAGGGAACTGGATGCGGAAATCTTGGAGTGGAGTCCGTTGAGCGATAAAGAACTCCCCACGGACATTGATGCCTTGTACATTGGCGGCGGATATCCAGAACTTTACGCCGCGCAATTGAGCGAAAATCGAGCCTTAACAAAACAAGTAAAGGCATTCTCGCAGACCGGAAAACCAGTTTATGCGGAATGCGGCGGGATGATGTATCTGGCAGAAGCCCTGCGCACATCACAGGGATTGTTCCCCATGGCAGGCGTGCTACCGCTGTCTGTTGAGATGACTGAACACTTGGTGCACTTCGGCTATACCGATGTTGAATTCCGGCAAGACTGTCTGCTCGGAGAAAATGGCACGACGGTACGAGGACACAGCTTTCACTGTTCAAGAGTCACGGAAACCTCACCCGTCGCTCCCGCCTACCTGGTTCATTACTCGCTTTCTGATGTGCGAACATCGGAAGGCTATTGCAGCAACAATGTCCTGGCGAGCTACATCCATCTGCATTTCCGGTCGAATCCAGTCTTGGCGCAAACGTTTGTACGGAAAGCGCGCGCCACAAAACGTCGAGCGAGGCTCGCGTCTTGAAAACGCTCAGCCTCATTCTGCTGATGTTTGCGGCTTCGATTGCTTGCTTTGCCTCGCGTACGGTCACCGATGAACTTGGGCGCACCGTGTCCCTCCCGGACCATCCTCGGCGGCTGATTTGCTTGGTTCCTAGCGTCGCGGACGACTTATATGCCTTGGGTGTGGGGTCTGAGGTAATCGCGGTGAGCGAGTTTACCAAATACCCGAAGGAGGCCGCGCTTAAGCCCAGCATTGGAGTGCAGTTGACCCCGTCGATTGAAAGGATTCTTTCCTTTCATCCCGATCTGGTCATCGGAAGTGCGGACTCAAATCGAGTGGAGACGGTTCGCCAATTGGAGCAAGTTGGCATTGCGGTTTATATGCTCAATCCCCACGGCATCGAAGGCATTCTCTCGTCTATTGCAAGTCTGGGGAAAGCTATCGGTCGCGAGGACGCCGCGAATCGGCTAGTGTCCCAATTGCAAGGTCGACTGAATGCGGTTCGGGCGCGTGTTAAGGATAGGCCGGTCGTACATGTCTTCATGCCAATCTGGTATGACCCCATCATCACCATTGGCAAGAATGCATTTATCACGGAGATCATTGTCGCTGCCGGGGGCAAGTCGATCACGGACGACATCATCCGCGAGTGGCCGCAGATCAGTTTGGAGACCGTCATCGAGCGCAAGCCCGATGCCTTGGTATTGGTACGAAGTTCCCGAATGTCCATAAAGGACGTCGAAGGTCGTCCGGGTTGGAACACTTTCTCGGCGATTCGTGATCATCACGTCTATTTCGTGGACGAGCGGATTGAACTGCCGAGCCCCGGCGCCTTTGACGCCTTGGAGGATTTAGCAAGACAGCTACATCCGTGAGATGGACCGTCCGTCTCGAAACCATAAACTCTAGCCAGCAAGGTGTTCGGGAAGCGCGGTGAGAATCCGCCACTACCCCGTAACTGTAAGCGTGGAGAGCTTGGCCAATGCAGCCACTGGACAATATGTTCCGGGAAGGCGGGCCGAGCTTGCTGATGCGCAAGTCAGGAGACCGGCCTTGTTGAATCTTCCGAGGGGAAAACCATGCTCGCATTCTGCCATCGGTTTCGTTGTGTTCACCTCTATTTGTTGTGCATCGCGTTGCCGATCACGGCCTTCGCCACCGACTCCGCTTCTGTCCGCGGAACGGTCACAGACCCTCTCGGCGCAGTCGTCAGTCATGCGAGAGTTGAATTGGTTGACGCCGACGGAGTTCTGGCTTCGACAACGACAGACGACAATGGACAATACCGCTTACCGCTTAGGAAGGGCCAACATTTCCAAGTCCGCGTCCTGGCGGCATCGTTCCGTCCTACTGTGAGCGATGTCCCCTACACCGGACCTGGCGATATTCGAGTAAATGTGATCTTGAGCGTCGAGGCCGTGTCGGAGCAAATTACCGTAACCGCAACTGGTACGCCCACTCCGCAAGCACAAGTGGGAGCGGCGGTGTCGGTGCTTGGCCCTGCTGAATATCCATATACCCATGATGTTCAGGAAGCGCTCCGGCTAGTTCCCGGATTGCAGGTGACCCAGACTGGCCAACGGGGCGGGACCACGTCGCTGTTTATTCGGGGCGGGTACGACAACTACAACAAGGTTCTGATAGACGGGATTCCCGTGAACGACATCGGCGGAGCTGTGGAGTTCGCCAATCTCGCCCTGGCGGGCGTCAATAATGTAGAGGTACTCCGATCACCCAACAGCGCTCTCTACGGCGCAGATGCTCTCGCCGGCGTGGTGAGTCTGACGACGATGCGCGGTACGACGCTGTTGCCACAAGTGACGTACAAGGTGGGTGGAGGCAATTTCGGAACTTACGAACAAGAGGCAACGCTCGGTGGGGCGTTCAAGCAGGTCGACTATTTCTCGGATTTCTCGAGATTTGACGCGGCGAACGCCATTCCCAACAGCTCGTTTCACAACGGCACTTATTCAGGCAATTTTGGTTGGAGGCCCTTGGCGAATCTGAGTCTGCGCACGACAGTGCGACGCATTGCAGTTTCAGACGGCAATCCAAACGCCATTCAGTTATACGGAATCCCGGATGACGCGGTGCAGAAAAGCCAGGATACCCTCGTAGGAGTCACGCTGGAAAATCAGACCACCGAGGACTGGCACAATCTCGTCCGGTACAGCGCATTGCGTCTGCGCGGGCAGTTCACAGATTACGCCCCGACGGGGATACCGTACGATAGTCCCATCCTTGGGAATCTATATATTGGCGCTCCGGTCACAATTCGCGGTGCCAACGGATACAGCGTGACTGGTCAGGCAGAATTTCAGTTTCCCGGAACCTATCCCAATCAGTTCCTCAATTCCACGGGTCGCGACGTCCTGTATGCTCAGTCCGACTACAGGATCAGCCCGCATGTCCTCGCGCTTGCAGCATTTAAGTATGAACACGAGCGCGGCAACACGCTCTCGACGGGGTTCACAAAATCAGCTGTAGACCGAACAAACTACAGTTCGACTTTAGAGATCAATGGCGACTTGCGGAACCGGCTGCACTATTCCATAGGGACGGGAATTGAAGACAATTCTGTGTTCGGAATCAAGGCCACGCCGCGTGCAACGCTAGCCTACTATCTGGTGCGGCCCGGCAGCGCGCACTGGATGAGTGGAACCAAACTGCATTTCAGCTTCAGCAGCGGTATCAAAGAACCTAGCATTTACTATCAAACCAATTCATTGTATGGCCTGCTCGAGGCACTGCCGGATGGAGCGGCGCTCATCTCGCAGTACCATGTCACGCCCATCGGGGCCGAGCGCGCCCTCACCTTCGACGGTGGAGTCGACCAGCAGGTGCTCGGTGGCCGAGGCCGTTTTGCTGCCGCCTACTTCCATAACCACTTTAGCGAAGGCATCGAGTTTGTCCCGCAACAAGGCCTGATCTCGTTGGGAGTGCCTGAAGCGGTCGCACAGGCAGCGGAGTTTGGAGCCGCTGTCAATTCACAGGTACTCGAGACCCAAGGAGCGGAGATTGATCTCGAATACAAACTGCGAGAGCACTTCTGGGCACGCGGCGGTTATACCCATCTAGATGCAGTTGTGCAAAGGTCGTTCTCGAGCGACGCCCTTTCCCCCTCTTACAACCCTGCGTTTCCTTCTATTCCCATTGGCGTTTATTCGCCGCTCAAGGGAGCGAGACCTTTTCGACGCGCCCCCGATTCAGGTTATTTCGGCCTGAACTACAGTCACTCGCGTTGGTTGCTTTCACTGACCGCGACCCTGGTAGGCAACCGTGACGACAGCGATTTCCTTTCCGATAAAGATGGCGGCCCGAGCCTGTTGTTGCCCAATCGCAACCTCGACGCCGGCTACCAACGCTTCGACGTGAGTGGCAGCTATCGTATAAGCAAGGTTCTTTCTTTGTACAGCAGTTTCCAGAACGTACTGGCACGGCATTACAGCGAAGCTTTTGGGTTTCCGAACCCGCCGTTCAGCGTCAGTTCCGGAATCAAGATCACCGTGGGAGGGGAGTCGTGGAAGTTGAAGTAGCGGTGCCGAGCGCCTCTACCAGTGCGGTATCGAATCACCACGCCCCGAATCTGGGTGCGATCCTCTGCGTCCTCACGACGTTGTTGCTGGCTGCCATGATTTTCTCAATGACGGTGGGTGCTGTGCATGTGTCGACGCGGACTATTCTCACCGCCCTTCTGGCGCAACATTCTCTTTCCGGGAGCGAGTCGATTATTCTGCTGCAGGTTCGTCTGCCACGTACGATCGCCGCCGCGATAATCGGGGCGGCACTCTCTATTGCGGGCCTCCTATTCCAGGGACTATTTCGCAATCCCCTGGCGGATCCGTATGTGATCGGTTCTTCTGGCGGCGCCGCGCTGGGGGCTTCGATCGGCTTGTTTCTCCTGCCTCAATTCACCCTGCTCGGTTTCAGTACGATTTCTCTTGCAGCATTCGCTGGGTCGGCGGTGACGATCGCCCTCGTGTATTGGCTCGCACGCGCCGGGGGGCGAACGCAAGTAGTCACGCTGCTGCTCGCCGGCTTCGGTGTGAGCACGATGCTCAGCTACTCAACCTACTTCATTGAGCTTTTGAATCAGAATTACGGGCTCGGAATGTCTGTACTGGTGTCCTGGTTTCACGGAACCATTGATGTTCCTCGGTGGACCCAACTGGCGGTTGCAGGAGGAATGGTTGGCTTAGCGGCATCTCTATGTCTACCGCTGACGCGCCGCCTGAACACTCTTGCCCTTGGAGAAGAGTATTCGCAACAGCTGGGGATCAATCTGGAATATACGCGGGTCGCGATCATCGTGACTGGATCTCTGTTGGTAGCGGCTGCGGTTTCCCTGGGAGGGCTGATTAGTTTCGTTGGTTTGGTCGTTCCGCATTTAGTGCGGCTGATCATGGGACCGGACAACGTGCGGCTCCTACCGGTGACGGCTCTTGCCGGAGCCCTTTTTCTGGTTCTTACCGACACGGCAGCGCGCACTCTGCTAGCGCCCACCGAGGTTCCGGTCGGAGTGTTAAGCGCCTTTATCGGCGGTCCTTTTTTCCTGTATCTGCTGCGGCGAACGAGGCGGGAGTACAAATTGTGACTACGCTCCTTCGGTTTGAAAATGTTTCGTTCGCTTTCGGTCGACAAAGCATACTCGACGACGTGTCATTCCACTTGGAAGAAGGCCGCTGCACCGCGCTCATAGGACCAAACGGGATCGGTAAGACAACACTTCTGCGGCTCGCGGCCGGTCTGCTCCCATGTTCCTCGGGACAGATCTTCCTGCGCGGACAGGCGGTCATAGGGCTACGACGCCGGGAGCGAGCGCAAAGGATCGCTCTTGTCCCCCAGCATGTCATGGTTCCCTTCGATTTCACCGTCGAGCAGATTGTGGAACAGGGACGAGCTCCATATCTCCGCCTGTTTGGAGGACCCACTCCCGAAGACCATGAAGCTGTCGCAAGGGCCATGCATCTCGCCGACGTTGTACCGCTGGCTCACCGGGTATTCAATGAACTGAGCGGAGGCGAGCAGCAACGAGTAAAAATTGCGCTGGGGCTGGCACAAGAGCCACAACTTCTGCTTCTGGATGAACCTACGCAGAACCTCGACATCGGGCGTCAGATTGAACTGCTGGACCTAGTTTCTTCCCTCCGGAAAGAGGGCATCACGATCCTGGCCGCCATGCATGATCTTCAACTGATCCCCGAAGCCTTTTCCTCGGTTCTGTTACTGACTCCAGAGCAAACTCTGGTTCAGGGTAGTCCGCAAGACGTCCTGCAGGCTGCCATACTGGAAAAAGCGTTCAACTGTTCGCCACAGCGTCACCCTGTTCTGGTCCGCGGGAACCCTACTTTGAAGGAGAAGACCGTATGATCGACCGGCTCGACCTCACAATCGCGGAAACCAGTCAGCGAATTACCAGACTTGATCCCGAATGGTTCAAACGCGCTCGCGCTCACCTGGATATTCTGACGAAGCCTCTTGGGAGCCTGGGACGTCTAGAGGAAATTGCCGCACGCATGGTGGCGATTCGGGAGCAGGAAGCTACTTGGCCGCTGAACAAATCCGCCTACGTATTCGCGGCTGACCACGGAATCACCGTGGAAGGGGTGAGCGCCTACCCGAGCGAAGTCACGCACCAGATGGTGCTGAACTTTCTTTCCAACGGAGCCGCAATCAACGTCCTCGCTCGGCTCCACGGCGCCGAGCTGGTCGTGGTCGATGTGGGCGTAGCGACTGACTTTCAGGATGTGCCAGGCATGCTGCACCGCAAGGTTCGGGCAGGGACTCGCAATATGCTCCATGAGCCTGCAATGACTGAAGAGGAGCTCGCAACATCACTTCAAGTGGGCCTGGACTTGGCGGCAGAAGCTCGTCAGCAAGGACGGACACTGATTGCCATCGGGGAGATGGGCATCGGTAACACCACTGCAGCGAGTGCAATCACCGCTGCACTCACGCAACGGCCGGTGGCGGCGGTGACCGGCAAAGGAACCGGCTTGAATCAACAGGGACACGCGCACAAGATACGGGTTCTCGAGTCCATTATGAGCAAGCACTTCGCCAGTGACTCGCCGGATTTTCGCGCGACTCCACTACAGATCCTGCGCTGCGTGGGTGGACTTGAGATAGCCGCAATGACCGGCATGGTACTGGGTGCCGCCATGCATCGGATTGCCATAATCGCGGACGGATTCATTTCCACGACCGCAGCCGCTCTGGCCTACGCCCTTGCACCTGCCGTGAAGGACTATCTCTTCGCCGGCCATCGCTCGGAAGAGCCGGGCCATCGCTTCCTTCTCGAACATATCGGATTGGAGCCGATCCTGGCGCTCGACATGCGACTCGGAGAAGGTACGGGCGCCGTCCTCGCCATGCCCATCATCGAGTCGGCGGTCCGGCTGTACGAGGAAATGGCAACGTTCGGCTCGGCAGGAGTAAGCGTGGCGAACCCATGAGACGGGTGCTCAAAGACTTGTTGGTCGCGTTCCAGTTCCTTACGCGACTGCCAATGCCGGGTCTCGAATTCGACCCCGACGCACTTTCAAGATCAGTCAAGTTTTTCCCGGTGGTCGGCCTAGCCGTTGGGCTCGCTGGTTCTTGGTTGCAGCGTCTTCTGACGCCGCATCTAAGCCGGACTCTGGCAGCGCTCCTGGTATTGGTCCTTTTCGTCCTGGTGACAGGCGCCCTCCACGAGGATGGCCTGGCGGATGCCGCCGATGGGCTGGGTGGAGGCTCGAACCGTGAACAAATGCTCACGATCATGCGCGATAGCAAGATAGGCGCGTTTGGTGCAATTGCTCTAACGCTTTCTCTATTGGCACGCTTATTGCTCCTTTCCAGTCTTCCCCTGCTCCGGTTCACGGCTTATGTCGTCTCGGCGCACGTTCTTTGTCGCTGGACAGCACTGCCACTCAGCTATTTTGTCCAAGCTGCCCGCCCTCTCGAAGGACAGGGAGCCCGAATCGCAGAGAAAACCTCGCGAGGCTCGCTCATTGTGGGAACCATGATCAGCCTGGCGACCGCTGCGTTTCTCACGCGAGCCGCATGCTGGATTCCGATCCTGGCCGCCAGCGGAATCACAATACTGAGCGGTCTTTATTATTGGAAACGGCTGGGCGGCGTTACCGGCGACTGCTTTGGAGCCACCAACCAGCTTACGGAAATCGCCATTTATTTCTGCGGAGTTTGGAACTTATGACACGTCTGACTTTTGTGCGTCATGCCGAAACCGACATGGCCGGAAGATTCTGCGGTCATTCCGACCCGCAATTGAACCAACACGGGCAGATTCAGCTCGTCAGTTTGATCCAGAGATTAAAGGGCGAGCAATTCCAAGGGATCTACACGAGCGATCTGGCCCGGGCCCGCCAGACAGCCGATGCGATTGCGGTCCACTTCGGTGTAGAGGTCCATGAACGACGTGGGTTACGAGAGATCTATTTCGGAGAGTGGGAAGGACTGTGCTGGAGTGAAATTGAATCCCGCGATCCAGAAGCGGCGAGACGCTGGGTCACGGGATATCCCCATCTGCCCACTCCTGGTGGCGAGACTTGGCCGGATTTCCAAACGCGAGTATTCGAAGAAAGCGAATTCCTGCGCCAAGAGGCCTTGCGGGAGCCGATTCTCGCCGTAACGCATGCAGGCTTTCTTCGCGTGGCCCTCCCGCATTTCCAGGCGAACTCGGATCAGAAGATTCTCGAATCGGCCGGCGAATACGCATCTGTCACGTCAATTGCCGATCGCATTCTGCGTTTGCCTGAGACGCTAAGTTAGCTAGCTTTGGGGAATAGATTTGACGGTGAACCCGGCGACCTTTGGGTCTCTCAAGTCCATACCCTGCCGGATGATTCCTGTCCGAAGCCTCAGCCGAAGCAGCCTGAGTCAAAACTAAGAGTTAAGGTTGCGTGGAGCTCTGACGAACGAATCACTCGCAATCCGAGCTGCCGCTCGACCAGCAAAGTATCGGCGATCAGCTCGAAATAGTGCGGCTCTCCGGTTTTATCTCTCGCGATTACTTACTCTAGACCTTACGTAAAAATGCCAAGGTCGCACTACTAAACTCTGCAGCGAGTTTTTTCATTGCGGCATTTTCACGGATGACTTCGCCGGTCTCTTGACTGTGCAAAGCTATCTCTGCGGCGATTGCGCGACCGAGAATTCGCTGATCGATATTGCCGAACGGCCCAGGTACGAGCCTTCCCAAAAAACCGACCCAGGCCGGGGTATGAGCGTTGCCCACAATGATGCCGGGGCGAAAGATGGCGAGGCGGGTAAAACCGATGTTGCGCACGGTGTCTTCCTTCATGCCCATTACGCGGGCATATCGAAACCGGCTGCGGGCTGTACTTCCTACCGCAGAAAGTAGGCAAAACTGGGCGATTCCGGCCGCATGACACCCACGGGCAAAATCACCGACGACGCCGAGTTCAAGTCGTTGCAATTCTTCTTCGCTCCAGCGCATCGATCCAGAACCGACACCCACACAGCTCACGGCGCTGACGGGACCTTGGCTTAAGACTTCGTGGGCAAGAGCGCCAGTGCCCCCGGCAAAGTCAGCAGCGCCGGTATCAAGAACGACGTTGCGCACCCGCGATCGCGCCGCAAGGGACTTTCTGGTGACCATCACCACTTCCCGGCATTCCGGAATTGCTAGCAACTCCGCGACCGCTGCACCACCGACTTGCCCAGTACCGCCGAGGATAATTACCGCGAAATTCTGATTCATAAAGAGGACCTCTGCTTACGGAAGGATGCGGCCCCGTTTCATCCCTAGAGGGGAAGCATACTTGGTAAACGTTCTAAATTGAGCCAACAAGGCAACTCTTCCTCAATCGGCGCTGTCTGGCTGATGCACTTACTGAGCGCCTTCAGGAGTCCAGCGCAGACAATTGGTCCTCGGAAACGCTGTGGTGATCAAGTTTGGTCTGGATTTCTGGGACGGTCGTAAATGTGACATGCAAGATCACGTCTCGGGCAGATAGCCGGACTGCACCACGCTGAAATTTGCTTACGGGTGGTTCGGCTTGTCCCCCAGGAAGGCAAACAAAACTCGCCGTCCGCCGGGCTCTTTGATCGCCTTTTTGGAGGATTCCACGGTTACAAAGACAGAATTGATCTGTGCCAGGACGTGAGGATCATCAAACGTCAGAACCCAGCGCCCATCGTTCGCATCGTCGTTATGGAAGATACCTAAACTTCGGATCGGCTTTTCGGCGCCCAGGCGTTCCCCCCAGACGTAGAATGACACTTTGGCGTCCAGTTTCCGCGGGTCTGACAGGTCGTACGCATAAAAGATGAGAGACTTCCCTTCCGTATAGAAAATTCGTCCGAAGGCCCGCTGGCTTTTGCCGTTTCCGTCCCGGTCATGCACGTCGATGATGTGGAGATTGCGCGCAACCACGAGGTCGCGTACATCACTTCCCTTCTCAGCCAGTTCCTGTTGTTCTCCCAGAGCTGCGGCTGAGTCGGAGATTTGTTTTCGAAGTTCACGCAGCTCGGCCTCTTGGAGAGCAAGTGTCGTATCGCTCGCGTTCTTTTCGGACTTCGCCTTCTCTATCTCCGTCTCAAGCTGCGCGATGCGGACGTCCCGCTGGGCTCGCTCAGACTGACTGACTGCACTTCCCTTCTCTGCTTCGGTAAGGCGCGAGTTCAAATCATCGCTCGCCTTCCTTTCGGATTCGATCTCGGCCCGCTGTTCCTGAATCGTCGCCGACATGAACTTCATTTCTGACCGGACGGCTGCCAGTTGTTGTTGCAATCCGGCGTCTCCCGCTACGCTGTCTTGGGAAACTGTGCCTGGAGAAGGCCCGGTCGTCTGGCTAGCCGGTAATTGCCGATGTTCGAACACAACTGGAGAGGACTTTCGCCTGCCGATTATCAGGAATCCCGCGATCAGGGCAACCGCGGCCACAGCGCCGATAGTTGCGAAAAACCAACGACGATTTGCTGCCTGGGCCTGGGGCACGTTCTCGCGGGTCATCTCGATCCCCTCGGACCGGGCCCGAGCCATAAACCTCTGCGTCATCCCGGAGGGAATCTGGCAGTGAAGATGCTTCGCGGCCAACTGGGAGAGGCCTTGAGCGCTGACCTGCGTGAAGTCGTAGGCCGCACTACGGCAGTCGGGACAGTCTTCGAGGTGAGACCTGAGATCTGTCAGCTCGTCTGGGGAGGCTTGCCCGCTGGCGGCCAGAGCGCACAGCTCCTCGTATTGTTCATGGGTATTCAACGAGGATCCTCTTCCCTTTCAACGCTGGTTCGGTGGCCGTCTTCTCTTTTCCCTTGGCTTTGCTCGTCTCCTGCAGGACATCCCGCAATTTTGCCAAGCCGCGATATAGATTGTGACGGACCGAAGAGGCCGAGTCACCCGTTTTGGTGGCGATTTCCTCCGCGGTCAAACCCTCGAAATAGGTGAGCTCGATCACTCGGCGCTGCCGCGACTCCAGAGTTGCAAGCACCTGCCCCACCAGGAAGACCACTTCCTGCGGAGGCAAGCATAGCAAATGTCCGGGTCCGTTGAACGGTTCGGCCGGCATAAGGTCGTCCAGTTCGTCGCGGCTATAAAAGCGGTTGGACTGGAGATGCTGCCGGCGGTCGATGCTGCGGTGGTAAGCGTACTGCAGCAGCCAAGTTTTGAAGGTTCCGCGATCGGGGTTGAATTGGCTCACGGCCCGAAAGATGTCCAAGAACACCTTTTGGACGGTCTCTTCCGCTTCCCCGTCATCGTGAAGGATTGCGCGGGCGATCCGGAAGACGAGAGGGCTGTGCCTTTCAAATAGAACTGCTAGGGCATCGTTACAGCCCATACGCAGGGCCTGCATTAGGTCTTCGTCAGTAAGGGTTCGAAGGCGAGAGGGAGAGAGAAAGACCGCTGCCAGTTCTTCATCGGATAAAGGCATGGGCTCCTCCACACATGTCACCGCAACAGGGATCTGTGGTCGGAGGGCGTTTTCTGCCCTGAGCAATTCCCTGCGGGCCATTTCGACTACAGATCCCGGGCTGATTCGGCTAGCCCGACTTGGCACACTTCATAGCACACGTAAACGACGTAGTTTCAATAACCTACATACAATGTCCGCGGTGACGGACTCAGTCTTACCTTGGCTACTCTCACTGCTTTCCTTGCACCGTTGGACCGAAGACGCGATCGCATGTCCTGAACCCGCATTGCTCTGCAATCTTCACGTACATATAGCATCAGTGTCCCTGGTTGTCCAGCTAATCTGCTCGTGGTGTTTTTGCACGTGCCGCTTCCTAATGAGTGCACGTGTTGGATGCGAGCAAATTCTTCGACGCTTTGGGCAAGCGGGTGAGATCCGTCAGGGAGAGTCGCCACTATACCCAAGAAGATATGATCGACTTCGGATTCTCTGCTCGGCACTGGCAACAAATAGAAAAAGGCCGTCCGATCACGATGAAGACTCTTCTTCGTATCACGATCGCTCTAGATGTGCCTTTATCAAAGCTGGTTCGAGGACTTCCCCATCCCGTACTGACCGAGGAACAGGGCGATTTGAGATAGACAACCCGCCTTGTTAGCTACCCAGCTAATCTGCTCGTGGTGGTCACGTCGCGAATGGCCTAAAAGTCAGGCTTGGTCGACGAGAAACAATTCTTCGCTGCCCTTGGAGAACGGGTGAAAAAGCTCCGCAGGTCCAAGGGATTTACCCAGGAAGATATGATTGGCTTTGGTTTCTCCGCTCGCCATTGGCAGCAGATTGAGGCGGGGCGTCCCATCACGGTTACCACGCTTCTCCGCATATGCGATACGTTCTCGATCCGCGCTGCGCAATTGATTGAAGGGCTTGATCGGGGAATTTACCGGAAGTAGCGTGCCGCAAACCAACCATTCCGGTCAGTTGACTGCGCTTCATCATCCCATCAATGCGGCTTCAACCTTTGCAGCGGCGTCGTCCTGCATGTGGGGTAGCACGTGCGAATAGACATCAAGTGTGAACGCTGCGCTTGTGTGTCCAAGTTGTTCGGATACGACCTTCGGGGAGACGCCAACCGTTAATGCAAGCGTCGCCGCAGTGTGTCGGAGGTCGTACAGTCTAATGTTCGGCAGGCCGGCTTTTTTCAAGATGGGCTTGAAATGCTTGTAGACCAGGCTGTTCACATTGACTGGCCGTCCCAACTCTGTAACAAAGGTCAGGTCCGCGGCTTCTGGCCATTCTTCGGGATCAACAACTGGATGTGCCGCCTAGGATTCCCTCAATTGCTTCAGTCTCGCGAGAACCCAATTCTGCAATCTGATGAGCCTTCGACTGCCGGCCCGCTTTGTCTCACCATACTCCCATTGCCCTGTGGGACCTTTCCGAAGTGTCCTTTTGATACTTACCGTAGCCCGTTCCCAATCGACATCCTGCCACTTGAGGCCGATGCATTCGCTTGGACGCATTCCGGTCGTGATCAAGACGGCGAATAGACTCCCGTACATCGTAGGCAATGCGAATTTCAAGAATGTCTTTGCCTCTTCTATACTGAGCACGCGCATTTCGCGCCTTCGGATACGAGGCAGTTTCAGTCCTTTAGTCGGCACTTCCAAGATCATTTCCCATCGCAAAGCCTGCCTGAACGCAGCGTTCAGGACCCAGTGAGCACCTTGGACCGTCCTCGGCGAGAGCCCACGATCCGACATCGCTTGATAGACGCCCTGGACGTCCAACGGCCTGATGCCCACAAGAGTCTTCTTCCCAAGTGATGGACGGATGTACTTTGCGAGCAGGCTTTCGTAGCCTTCATATGTCTTGCTGCAAATCTGCGATTTGACCGTCTTTAGCCACTGATCGAGGTATTGATCGAGCCGAATCTTCGCGCCGTCCCGCTCGATGCAGGCTCCGAGTTCGTTGACCTTCTTTCCTAGGAACTTTTGCGCCTGCCGCAGAGAGCCATGAACGGTACGGTTGTAATAGTTGCGCTGTTTGGTTTGAGGATCGCAGCCCATCGGGATGCGAATCATCCAAGTATTCTCGCGAACGGCGATGATCTGACCTAGTTTGCGCGACATGGCCATCCCTCCTTTCTCTGCTCAATGAACGGAGCAGCCGGCGGCTGTTAATGATTGATGTTTGGGGTTTGGCGGGGAAATGGGTTACAACGACAGGCCGTTCAGCAGGGCTGCTTCCATCTTTGAAGCAGCTTCCTCCTGCATATGCGGAAGCACGTGCGAGTAGGTGTCCAAGGTGAACGCGGCGCTGGCATGTCCAAGTTGCTCCGACACTACTTTCGGGGCGACTCCAACCGTTAGGGCAAGAGTGGCAGACGTGTGGCGGAGATCGTAGAGCCGGATGTTCGGCAAACCTGCTTCTCGCAGGAGTGGTTTGAAGTGCTTTTTGACCATGTATTCCTCGTTGATCGGTTCGCCACGCGCGGTGGTAAAGATTAGATCAGCGAATACTGAGTCGCACAACGCCCCAGCCTCATCTGCCCGGCCTTTCAACTTCCGGAGTAGATCAAGCACCCACATTTGCAGTCTAACGACTCGACGACTGCAGGCCCGCTTCGTGTCCGCAAGGTCCATTGCCCTTCATTCCTGTGAAGAGTTCGAACGACACTGATGGTTCCACGATCCCAGTCGATGTCCCGCCAGCAGAGGGCGAGGTATTCGCTGGGGCGCATTCCGGTCGTGAGAGCCAAAGCAAAAAGGCACGCTTGTGGGGAGTGCAATGCAGTCCTGAGAAACGATCGAGCCTGTTCTGTGGATAGCACGCGCATTTCTCCGCACTGCTGACTAGGAAGCTGAACTCCCTGCGTCGGATCTGCGAGAAGCAACTGCCAACGGATCGCCTGCCTCATTGCGGCCCGCAAAACGGCATGCGCGTATCGAACTGTCCGTGCCGAGAGTTTCCTCTCGATCATGACTTGATATGCGGCCTGGATTTCAAGAGCCGAGAGCGAGGCCAGGACTGTTGTGCCAATTGCCGGACGGATGTATCTGCGCAACATGGCCGCGTAGTCGCTGTATGTTTTCCCGCGGACTTTTGGTTTGACAGCCGTTTTCAGCCAGTGATCTAGGAATTCGTCTACGGTGACTTGAAGGCATTCGACGCCGCGGGACAGGTCCCGTTCATGCAACCGTCTTGTCAGGTACGCCTGTGCGTGCCGTAGAGAGCCGTAGATTGTTCGATTGTGGTAGGCGCGCCTGCGCGTTTCTCGATCGCGCCCCAAGTAAACGCGGACGAGCCACCTTCGTTCGCCGCGTCCGATGATTTGACCAACCTTACGAGACATAGATGTTCCTCCTTTCTCCGGAAGCAGACATGCGTTCGGGAGATTTGCAAGCTCAATTTCCGTGGACAAACGCATTTTGGTTTGCTGACAGGGAGGTAAGACGGCGTCTGACTAAAGGAATCTCTGGGAAACAAGGCCGTTCCGTACTGCGACTCCAGCGCACTGGCGGCACACGGATTGTTGCGGAATCACAAGGAAGCGGAAGTTTCTCACTCGCCGACAGTAAGCCATCCTTATTCTTAGGCCCTTGCCGTAACTGGGCAGCAAACACTTGTACATACTCAACATTAAACGGAGTCGGCAAACACCGTTTGGAACAAAAAGCAATCTGAGGAACCAATATTGTCGTTTAATGTATCCAGAATTGACTCCTCAGACTGAAAGTAATTCTGAGGCCGTGAAGAACCTTTGCAATCATCCCGCATTGCCTAGTTTTCAATCGACACACAATGGCCTTAAACTCTTGTAGTCGTGACTCACTCAATTAAGTTCGCTATTCTCTTCTCGATCGTATTGTTGTCAATCGATGCCTCAAAGGCTTTGGCTCAAGCGCAAAGGCCGACCTCCACGAGAAGCAGTGGGCGAGCTGTGCCGAGATTACCAGGCTTACTTCAACAGCAAGCAAGTCACACAGAAGACGCTCTTGATGGTCTGCTTTCTTCTCCTAGCGATATAAGCCATATTCGTCTGCAAATCGCGCAAGCCAATAAATATCTGGCTCTCCGACGACAATATCAGGGAGACGCATGGTGGCAGACTCAGGACGCCCAACGCCGCGTTGACGATTTGTTGCAACTCGAGAAGATGACACCAGAACAACGTAGAGATTTGGTTAAGGCCAATACCCTGTGCGAGGCAGTGGACGGCTTATCGATCGGTGAAAGAGAAAAGAATGCAGACAAGGCCATTTCTGAGGCTCTAACAGCGGCTGACCTCCTGAAAGACACATGGGGAGACGATAAACCGGTCTACGCATTCGGTCTCAACCTGGTCGCGGAACTTTACCACGATCTCGGGCGTTATAAAGAAGCGGAACCGTTCTATGAACAGGCACTGCGTATTCGCCGCAGTAGCTTGGGCGACAAACATCCCGACTATGCAACGAGCCTCAACAATCTTGCCGAACTCTACATGGATACAGGCCGCTATCCGCAGGCAGAGACCAACTATCTTGCCGGTCTTGCGATATCAAAACAAGCTCTTGGGGGCGACGACACAGACTATGCAATTGAGCTGAATAACGTGGCTGTGTTATACGAGGCCCTTGCACGTTATGAGGATGCAAAACATTATGCGTTGCAAGCACTTTCAATCGATCGAAGGCATCGCGGCCCACTGGATCCAGCTTATGCGGTGGACTTAAAAACCCTGGCTGAGATCTATGTGGACACCGGTCGATACGACGAGGCTGAACGCATGTATCAGCAAATCCTAGCTATTGACAAACGGTTCATCAGAGCGCGCTCCTCGACGTATGCCGGAGATTTAAACAATCTTGCACTGTTGCGGAGCCATCTCGGGCGGCCGCGAGATGCAGCGGCGTTACTCGAAAAGGCAGTAAAGGTAGTGCATGACACGATGGGGGACGACAACAGGGCTTATGCGAACTACGTCGGCGATTTAGCAGGCATGTATGAGAACTTGGGCCGTTACGACGAGGCAGAAAGTTATTATCTGCGTGCTTCATCAATCGACCGTAACTTGCTCGGCCTTGATCATCCGGGCTATGCCGACGATATAAACAACCTGGCGGGCTTGTATGTAACTCTCGGCCGCTTTTCAGAGGCCTTATCTCTTTACACGCAAGCACTCAACATCACTCGTGCTCGTTTGGGCGACAGTCATCCCGACTACGCAGTCCGTCTGAACAATCTCGCTGAACTGTATCAATCAATGGGGTGGTATGGAAAGGCGGAACCTTTATTTCAGGCGGCGATCGAAGTACGAGCAAGATCCGTCGGCGACAAGCACCCAGATTATGCCGCGAGCCTCGCCAATCTCGCGGAACTTTACGGGGACATGAACCGCTATGACGAGGAGCGCCCGCTACTGGAAAAAGCGCTGGCCATACGCGGCCTAGTCTTCGGAAAGCAACATCCCGACTATGCCGTCAGCCTAAATAACCTTGCCGGTCTATATAGGTCTCTCCACTTATTTGCCAAGGCCGAGCCGTTGTATCGTGAGTCGGCAGACATCAATCGCCGGGTATTTGGCGAGCACTCTGGGCCTTACGCCCTGAGCCTAACCAACTTGGCTCTCTTGTATGCGGAGATGTCGCAGTATAAGAAAGCCATTGAGACCGATTCCCTGGCGCTGACCATCAAACAGCACATCGGGGGCTCGTCATCTCCGGACTACGCGCTCGGCTTGAACAATCTTGCGGAGGATTACGCACACGAAGGCCGGTATAGCGAAGCCGAGAACCTGCTTCGGCAGGCGTTGGCTATAAAAACCAAGCTGCTCGGTCGAGACAGTCCCGAATATGCAAATGGGACGACGAACTTGGCTCTTGTTTTGGCATCGCAAGGCAAATGGGAGGAGGCGGTGCATTTGTTTGTTGAAGCGTCGGCGGCAAAGTGGAAGCACGTCGCGTCGAATTTAGGTTCTTTCTCCCCGGAACAACAAGAGCGTTGGCTTCAAGAGGACACTTTTCGAGAGGGAGAGTTCTTGTGGAGTTGCACTTTCGACGGACATGCCACGCCTTCTCAGGGGCTCCAAGCCGTGCTGTGGCGCAAGCAACTTGGCATCGGTGCATCGCGTCAGCAGAGTGCGGCACTTCGGAATGCAATCTCTTCGGGTTCGGTGGAGTGGCAGCGGCAGTGGAGGTTGCTTTCACAATGGCGTACTGAGTATTCGGAATTAGCGATGACGATTGGGGAGCAAGAGAAGGGACGCGCTTTCCGTCTGCGCCATACGGTGCAGATTGCCAGCCTCCAGAATCTGGAAACTCGAATCAAGGAGACCGAAGAAAAGCTGCGCCAGAGCAACCAGACTTACTCACAACTCTCGCAGTTAAATGATGTGACAGTCGCGGACCTCGGTAAAGTTCTACGCTCGGGCGAAGCGCTCATCGAATATGTTCGCTATCGAGCTGTTGATTTCAAAGCGGCGACCTACGGCACTTCGCGGTACGGCGCAATTGTGCTTCGGGGCGACGGAGCCGTAACCGCAATAGGACTAGGAAATGCTGACGAGATCGATCGACTGGTGCGAGAGTACCGGACTGAGATCGCAGGCGCGCCAACTCGGCTCTCAGCACCGGAAGATGGCCCAAACAGCGATACGTTGAAGGAGTCGGAGGCGACGCTTGGACGCCTGGCTTCTCGGTTGCGAGAAGACATCTGGGTCCCTCTTGAAGGCGACTTGAAAGGGACCGTTCGCGTCTATGTCGCCCCTGACGGCGATTTGAGTCTGTTCCCATTTGAGGCCCTGACGAAGCACGTCGCTGGTGGAGAGTGGCACTATCTGGCTGAAGACGATCTTCAGATCGTCTATCTGGGAACTGGGCGCGATCTAGTCGACCTTGTTTCAAGTAGCCTTGACGGTTCAAAATCCGCGAACGGTGCCGTCCTCATCGGAAATCCAAACTTTCATGCGAAGCCGAAAGAGATTGCGAATACCATCCTTCGCCTCGCAGACCATCAACAGCACCCGATGGCGACTGAGGCGCAATTGAGTACGGAGGCTGGTGCGGACCGGTTTCTCAGTGGCACAGCCCGCAATTGGTATGAAGTGCCCTCTCTCGGAGAGATACTCGGCCGGGCCAAGGAAGACTTGGAGGGGCTTGGCTGGTCTGTGACCTTACGCGAGGGCAACGCCGCAGCAAAAGAAATCGCCATGTCCGTAAAATCTCCCGCCATCCTGCAATTTGCGACGCACGGAATCACCGAGGACTTAACACACGTGACACCTGAAGGATGGGACAATCCGCTATTGCACTCGATGCTCATTCTTGCTGGAGCTGACACTTGGAATGCCGAGGCGGCCGTGTTCTACGGTATCGGGGGGACCGCCGTCGATGACGTCGAGGCCAAGAGACGGGGTCTATCGGATGACCAACTGAACTCGGCAAGGATTATGGTCGAGAACGGGCTGCTGACAGCCTACGATGTAACCGGAATGGACCTGAACGGGACAGAACTCGTCAACTTGACGGCATGTGAGACAGGTCTCGGCAAAGTCACTCCTGAAGGCGTCGTAGGCTTGCGGCAAGCTTTTCGTCTAGCCGGAGCGCGATCGATCATCGTGAGCCTGTGGCAGATCCCTGCTGACGAGACTATATCTCAAGTGAAAACTTTCTACGACCTCTGGCTGACAGGAGGCCAACGAGCAGGGCCGTTAAACCGGTACGCGGCGTTTAGAGCTGCCGAGTTAAATGCGTTGCAACAAGCGCGCCGCGACCACGGGGCAGCGCACCCTCTGTACTGGGCAGGCACAGTCTACGTTGGCGACCCCGGCGACCTACCTCCGCTGCGTCCACAGGTTGGTAGTACACAGTGAACGAGAAGTCTCTGGATCCCCTAACAGATTTTCCTTGTGATCAGTCCCGCTCGCGTCGATAGATCTTATCGACGGTAGGGATGGTTTTTGAATGAGAAATCTTGCGCAAAATCATGGTATTGTCGTTGTCTTGAAACAGGAGTCTATACTCCTCCGTTCCAATAACTAGAGAATCGTCGATTCCATCTCTCCGAACTTTCCATGTGTTTGTCGATGGCACAGTCTTTCCGTTGACACACGTGCGGACCACGATTGAATGGTCCGCGTGAATATCCGCATCTTCGCCTCGTATGCAGGTTTGTCCCGGACCCAATATCGTGTCGAAGCGCTTAAAGACCCACACGCGGTGGGTTCCTCCAGTGAGTTTCTGCAGGATGTCGTCAGTGGATTGAGCGCCAGCCAAAGATGATGCTCCGATCGACAAAACGATAGCTGCAAGAGTGGCTAGATTGCACATAGGTCCTCCACGGTGTCACATTATCTCTCGATTGGCTTAAAGAACAAAGAGTCACAACTCCGCTCCGCAGAAATGTGCGGAGCGTTCTGTAACGCGGTATCTCAAGTAGGTGACAAGCATTCCAAGCTAGCGGACGACAAGCAGTCGCCCGGACCCCGGTTCTGACAGGCATCGGTAACTGAGTCTCACGGCGCCAGAACAAACGTTGTGAAGGAGCATTCTTGAGCAAGTAGACGCGTGCAATAATCGTTGGCAAATCGCGGTAATAGGAGTTGGCGCGAAATTTGAATTCCCGATAGGACTTGGGAATCAGGTTTCTGATTGCTCATATTCTTTCTGTCACGCTTCAAAGTCTCGCGATGTCGCTTGGCATAAAGCCGAGACGTCGCGAATGCAACTTCGAGACAATCAGTTCGCGGAGGGACTAACCATGGACGAATCATCCAAGCGCATGTGGGATGTGGCTCTCGGAGCCTTGGCGCCCATTCTTACGATCGCAGGACTTCTGGTTGGAGTCTGGCAGTTCAATCGCGGAGAAATTAACCGCACCAGCCTGGAGTATCAATTGCTGGACCGAAAGGACAAGATTGATTTTGAAAGGAAGCTCTGGCTGGAGCGTTTGTCGACGTACAGATCGATCGCGGAACAGGCTGGAAAGATCGCCACAACTGACAAGCAGGACAAGAGGTTTAAGGGATACGTGCAAGCGTTTGACGCCTCTTATTGGGGATTGATGATCCTTGTGGAGGATTCGGCCGTGGAACAAGCGATGATCGAGTTTCACGTAGAAGTAGTCGACTACCAGGCTGGCCGAAGCGACGGCACAAAGCTGAAGATCCGCGCCGACGAGTTGGCTAAAGCCTGCCGCAAATCGGTCGAGTCTGGCAATGCGCCATGAAGAGCAAATCGATTTGGTTGGCTGCTGCGTGCGTCTTTGCGTTTGGTATAGCTTGCCAGGCTGAGCCACACCCGCAGTTCCAGGTTTTCTTTGTAGCAATCGGGTCTGGCTGGTATGTCACCCCCACAGGTGCCGGTGTTCACGGCTTCAGCCGAATTCCAGGGGCCAACAAGAGTGCCAAGATCATCGGAGACACTCTTCTAGCCGGTGGCGCGCAATATGGCATTGAACTGACCTCAGACGACCAGAAGTTTGTCACAGTTGGCGATATGTACAAGGCGGTCGAGCAGGTCACAACCAGGATGATCGCAGCCAAGCCCGTCCGTCCGCTCTTTATCTTCTACTTTGCTGGTCACGGAATGTCCGAAGGAATTGCCTGGAGCCATTTTTCGATCCCGGGGGACTTCGCCTACCGCGGGGGTCCAACGAGTCTCGATATTGAAGGGGTCAGCAAGAGCACCTTGTATGCAGGGTATCTCGTCGACAAATTGGAGAAGCTTCATGTCCCATTCCTGGTGATGCTGGATACCTGCTACGACGGAAAAGAGAGGCAATTCGAATCTCCGGCCCTCACGTCCGTTGCCACCAAGAACCTGAAAGACATCGGAGGAATTCTGCGTGTCCTGAACGAATTTCGAAACACTTATCCGGTTCTCTTTTCCACCGATCCGGGTAAATCTGTTGTAACGGTTTCGAACCCAGCGGAACCCGATTCCGAAGTGACGATAGCCCCGCTGGCCCGCCGCTTCATTCTGTCGGTTCGCCCAGCGTTCGATAGGGGACGGCCGGTCTCTCTCGATCAGTTCCTCTCTGACATGGTGTCGCCGGACTTAGATTCTTTGACAACTGCAGCAGTGACGCATTCTCCCGTTCCAACCGGTGCGAACGTGCCGTTTCTGAACCCCCGCGTTTCTGAGGCTCCGGATCACTCGATCGATTACTGGTTCGGCACGGGAAACCGCATACAAATCTGTTGCGGTTCTACCTCGATATCCATGCACCCTAAGTCTGCAATTTCGGAACATTTCACTGGAAAGATGACCGTTGCCGGCGAGCCTGGAGAATACATCAGTTCGGGCCATACGCTGGTCTTTGCTAGCCCCTCGAATAAAGTCACAGTGACCCAGGAGCGAGTTGGGAGTCTTCGCATCCGATTTGAACGTCGGGAAGAGGAGTTTGAGGCTGCATTCTCGACTCCCGCAGGTGAGCGGTTTGAAACACGGGAGTATGCCGGCGCTCAGCGCTGGAACATGGCAGATGCGGGACATCCTGCACTTGAAGTCTCTGGAGATGGTCGCGGATGCGGGGACGTCGCGGGTTCATTCATAGTGAAGGAGGTCGGCTACCGCTCGGATGGCAGCATCTCGAAGTTCTCGGCATTATTTCGTCAGCTATGCGATGATTCGAAAGTCGTGATGAATGGCAGCGTCGAAGTTTCGCGAACGCCGTCGGAGAGTGGAAGCGGGAAATAGACAAGGCTTTTTTTTTGGCAGCACTTCTGGACATTCTTATGTAGATCTGTAGATCTATCCGTCTGGGAGCGCGGAATAGCTCGATTGAACCCTGTTGTAACCGGGAATTTAAGAGTTTTAGGCGTGAGCTCGAGATTCTGGAATCTAGAACTTGAAAACTAGACGACGGCTGCTCATTTGATTAAGGTTTTATTTCGAGAGCTTGCCGGTAGAAATCAAGTGCTTTCTGTTTTTCGTTTAGAGCATAGTAAGCTTGGCCCATGTTCGTAAGGATAGATGCCTCATCCGCTCGCCGATCGAGCTTGCGAACCATTTGCAGAGCCAGATTGAAGGTTTCAATAGATTTGTCAATTTGGCCGAAAGAGAAGAACGCTTGTGCGGTCGTTGTGAGCACATCAGCCTCATCGGGGATGTCATTTGCACCTTCGAAGATCGATCGTGCCTGAGTCAGACTCGCGATGGCTTTCTCTCGGGCGCCCAACTTCATGTAAAGCTCTCCCATAGCCGCGAAGATAGCTCCTTCTTTCTCATGGTTGTTACTCGCCTGGACAGCGGGCAAGAGCCGATTCAAGAAGACATCAATAGCCTCACCGTTTTCGCCCAGATCGCGGTAAACACCGGCGATTTCGGCCCACAGTTGCATCTCGCTCGTGTGGTCGCCCAGTGCCTGCCTAATCTGCAGAGCCTCTTTGTAGCTATCAAGTGCAAGTTGCTTTTCGCCGGAACTATTGTGAATCGATGCGATCCTCTCCGCCATCGCGGCCTCTTGTGGAAGATCACCTGCGCCATGAAAAGCACTTTTCGCTTCGATGAGACTGGGAGTCGCCTTGTCTACTGCCCCAGTCTTCAAATAAAGCTCTCCAAGCAACCTTGCGACTTTACCCTCGCCAGAGCGACTATCCAACGTTCGGGAAATCGGCAAAGCCAGATTCAGCGTGTCGATGGCCGGTTCGTACTCGTTCACGCCCTGAAACGCGTAAACAATTGCAACCAGCGCAGCGACCTGAGCCTGGCCATCACTCTGGCCCTCTGCCATCTGAACAGCTAAGTGGTGGAACTCCAACGCGTGCTGCCTATCATCCAATCGGTAATAGACAGATGAAATGTTACCTAAAACTTGGGCTTCGTCGGTGGTGTCGCCCTGTGCATGGAACATCGCTCGCGCTTGGGAAAATGCATCGATCGACCGGTCATTTGCGCCCACTTTTGCATATACTTCTCCCGCTGCTCCAAACAGGCTAGCTTCTCTTTTGTGATCATCCAAGGAATGAGCGATCGGAAGCGCCTGATTTAAATTGTCCAGCGCTTTCTGATAGTCATTCATGCTTTCGTAGAGGCTAAAGATGTCCAGCAGCGTATTTAGCTCTTGCTCTGAGTCGCCGATATTCCGTCGAAGCTGAAGAGCCTCTTGGTATGCATTCAGGGCTTCCTGCCTCTGTCCTAGTTGCTTTTGTATGACGGCGATGTCGCTTAACGCGAGGGCCTCCATTGTAGGGTCTGGTACCTCGCGCAGGAGCGACATCGCCTCCCTGTAATTGTCGATCGCCTTGTAGGGATCGCCCGTTTTCCAGAATACCCAGCCCAGGTTAACCTTGGTTTTGCCTTCGCCATCGCGGTCGCCGATCTTATGCCGTATTTCCAAAGCGCGGTTAAAGTACTGCATAGCAGTCGGGTAGTCAAAAACCAAGGCGTATTCGCCGCCGATCCTATGTAGGCAAAGGGCTTCCTCGTAGGCACGGCTCAGACTGTGCCAGAGCTGCGCAGATTCCTCATATCGCTGAATGGCAGGCTTAGCGTTATCGGAGGAACCGATCGGGTCCGCCAACACCCCGGCGAAGAACTTACTTAGTGCCGCGATTTCCGTGTTGTCGCTATCCAGAGGATTTCTAACCGTATTTAATAAGATTGAGTAATGTCCGTTTCCGGTTAGATGGTCGGTTCTGGTCACCTTTAGCTTGTAGGCTCCTTCCATAGGCGCAATCCATGCGACAGTCATGGTGCCCATATAAGAGTGACGGACGTCTGCCACCAGCATTTGAACCTTTCCAATGGAATCCTTCACTTCGATCTCGAGCTCAACAACATGTCTCTGGATTGTAACTTCGCAGAATTGGCCTTCACTCGCATGGATGCTATAAATATGAACATCTGCAGGCGCCAACTGACGATCTAACATTTGTCCCAGAATCAGATCTGTTGTCTTTTGACTTTCGACCGCAGACTGTCCCATGCCTGGACTGCAACAAAGAAAACACGGCAAAATCAAGATGAGGATGATGTTCCAGTAGCCGGGTCGCATACATGCGCACAGTCCCCTTGCGCTTTCTGAGTGACGTTCAATCCGTGGCGGGTGTGGTCGGAGAAAAGAACCCGTAAGGACAATTGACACCGATTTCTCCTGTTTATAGGCGCGACGCGCGGAGTGTTGAGCCAAAGCACATAGCCCTGACGGTTTCTCCAATCGATTATCAGTGAGTCGTGAATTGCTGATTCGTTCTTAGATCGGGCAAATCGCCGGGATCTCCTCCGAAAACCACGCCGCCCCAATACAATGGATGACCTGAGCCGTAAGTGCGCCGGGCCCGCGACAATGCTGCCATTTGCGCCGCTCGAAACGCCGCGTAGCGAGAAATCGGTGGAACTCCTTGCATTGGAGCAAGCCAACGGACATAAAAATCGTGCATTTGCTCTGTGGTCTCAGCTACGGGTATCTGCCACATGCTGATGGTTAACGAGCGTGCTCCAGCTATCAGAAAACTCTGCCGGAGGCCAGCCACTCCTTCTGGGGTCACGTCGCCCATGCCGGTTTCGCATGCGGTAAGGTTCACCAGTTCGGTGCCGTGCAAATCCATTCCCGCAGCTTGATAGGCAGTCAAGATGCCGTCCGCAACTTCAAAACGAGCGTGCTCCATCTGGTCTCGCGACACCCCACGGGCGAGAGCCTCGTCTTTAGTAAGGACTTCCCTTCCAACTCTGTAGAAATCAGAATGGGACGCTTCCCATTTGTTGGCTCCAGCCAGAATCAACATCGAGCGGATCAGAGGATTGTCCCAACCCTCAGCGTCGGCGGTCGGGCGATCCAAGCTGAAACCATGGGTTGCGAACTGCAGAATTGTTGGCCCGCGCACGCTTAGAGTCGCTTCCACGACTGCGTTCTCTCCAGTGAGCGTCGTGACGTCCCATCCCATTCGCCGAAGTTGATCGCTCGCGTTTCTGATGAAAGAACCAAGTGCCGGCACGTCGGGCCACTCGCGGTCAATTTCTAGCCGTAATGTCTTTTCGTCGTCAGTTCCTAAAGTCGATGGCTTTTCGCGCGGGCTCGACTGTGGCTGTGAAGATGTCGAGTCCGCGCGGTTCTCGATGCCGGAAACGATCCGCGCGAGGCTACTAGTGTTCGCATCGAACTCAGGATCGCCAATCAACACAGCGGTCTTCCGGCGAGGCCCGGCAGACGGGAGACTCCGGCCCAAGGTATCGAGATCTCGACCAGTACCGAGGTAAACGAGCTCTCGTTGTTCCCCTAGATATCGCAAGTTGCCCTTAGAGCCCGGTTCGGCCAGAATCTCAAAAGGAATCAAGGCTAGCTGCCCCTCAGGCGCAACATAGGCTCTCGTAGTTTCAGTCAGGTATTTCTCGAGAGGTCGCCACATCATATTGCGTAGCTCAGCGGACGCATGGCCTATTTGATTTTCAGAGAGGCGCATCTGCTCGGCCGAACCGATCATCTGGATGGAGTGACGAAATTCTGCCCTCAAGCTCCGGATCGCATGATCGATGCGATCAGTTTCACCCAAGTCGACGGCTACTACGCGACGACTGCTACCTATCAGAACAAAAGCTCCGTAACGTGAGTTGCCCCACTTCAGGCTCAGAAAATCGAATGGCTGATAAGTGACATATTCAACCAGCGCCGTCCCCGGACGCAGTTGTCGAGCCACGTCTTCTACAGATACTTCCCGCATCCGGGCGCGGGATGCGTATTGTGGATTCTCATCGCGAAGTTGTTCCTCGAGCTGTTCCAGGCGCGCTCGGAGATACAGGTACCGCGTATTTTGTTGGACCTCGCGCAGACGCTCGGCCTCGGATTGACTCGGCGAGGAAGAGTTGGAAAGTTGGCCTTGGACACTGTCAAGAGGGCGTTTCACGGAAACATTCTCAAGTTGCAAAGCGGCATATTCACGGCGTAGTTCTGTTTGCTCACGCCATTTTTGCTGCCAGTCCTTTGCCGCATAGGCAGTCTCTCCCCAGAGTACTGTTCCCTCCTGCCGTGCAATGTCGAAAAGCAAATGCTTGTTCATCAAGACCACTTGGAGCCCGTCCTTGGCATCCGCCTTTCCTTCAAACACGAGAGTCAAAACTTTGCCTTCGGTTTGCGCAGAGCTGCTTGCGGAAAGAAACAACCGTTTTTGTTCCGGCGACATATAAGCGAAGTTTTGCGCGAGCTCTCTCGACTCGATACGGCTGGAGGACAACAAGAGCTCAACTGCTTCGGCAGGGCGGTCGGTTAACGCGTACACGTGTGCCAGATCCCGTTGTACACCGCCAAGGGAGGACAGGGCGCCTTCGCCTGATCCCAATCGCAAGATTTGGACGCTTGATCTCAAGAGCTTTTCGGCTTCTTCGTATCGTTTCCGAAAAAGCATCGTCTCTGCCAGCAGTCTCATGTCCATCGCATAATGGGGATCATTTTTCCCAACAACATTCTGAAGAATGTCAAGAGATTGACGATATAGGGCCTCCCCCTGATCGATTTGTTTCTCGATGCAGAGGACACTCGCGAGTCGCTCCAAAGCCAGTGCGTAACGCAAGTTCTGTGAACCATCCGATTGGCGTATGGCGTCTAAGCCTTTGCGGAGAAATCCCTCGGCCTCGGGAAAGCGTTGCATGTCCTGATAGAGCATCCCAAGTTCAACCATGATTCCGCTCGACAATCGTCCGTGCTGGCCGTGGAGTTTGGTCTCTATTTCCAGGGCCTTTAGATAGAGCGGCTCTGCCTGCTGAACGCGGCCTGTGCCTTCGTAAACCGATGCCAGAGAGGCTAAGAGCGCGGTATCGTCATCGCCCTCTTGACTGTTCATACTCCGCCGGATGTTCAACGCTTGACGTAAAAGTGGCTCGCCTTCGTCATAACGGTTCGTAAGGTCATAGAGTTTGCCCAGGTATAACAAAGATCTGACCTGGTCGATTGAGTTTTCGGATACCCACTCAAGGGATTGATGAAGAAACATCTCGGCGACTTTCGAATGCTCGTTCATGAGGTTAAGAACGCCGAGTATTGCTAGAACTGCTCCGTACTCGTCACGGTTTTCGGTCTTGTGCTCCTGCAAAATATCTAGAGCTTTTTCTGAAGTGGCCTCGGCGTCCCCAGATTGCCCCAGCTCCAAGTAAAGAGCGGCAAGATCCTTCAAACTCTTGGCATAGACAGGGCTCCTTTCGCCGACGGTCCGCTTCCGAATCTCGGTCATCTCCCTGGCGAATGGCAGGGCTTTGTGAACCAAATTCAGGGAACGATAGAGATCAACCAGATGTTCCAAGTTTTCAATGTATGCTGGACTGTCAGCTCCGAACGACGCTCTGTTTATCTCTAGCGCCTGCAAGTAAGGCAGTTCCGCTTCTTCGTCGCGGTGCATTCTTCGGTAAATATCACCTCGGCTTATGAGTTGCCTCGCGAAGAGTGGATGATGATCTCCAATTGTATTTTTCAGGATGTCCAGCGCATTTTTGTTAAATGGCTCGCCTTTGTCAGGTTGTCCATTCGCGATGTAGAGCTCGGCCAGATCGCCAAAGGTGAACGCGACGATCGGATGCTCTTTACCCAGGAATGTTTGCTGCGATTCCAAGGCATATTTGAGCAGTTGCTCTGCTTTGTCGTATTGACCTAAGTTGGTGTATGCAGTGCCTAGCAATGCCATGCTATTGGCATACCAACTGTCAGTCGAACTCAAAATCTTTTTCTCGGCGTCCGCCATAGCCTGGAAATCTTCTGCTGCCTGCGCGTACTTACCGGCTGCTTCGAAGTCCGAGCCTTGCCGTCCTTTACGTTCCGCTTGTGCCAACGAAGAAACTTGGTCGGCAGACAGAGTGGACAATCGGCGCAAATGTTCGAGTTCGTCACGTACACTTATGGTCTCCCACCACTGTTCGCCTTGAACACTGGACCGAATTTTCAATAGGTGTTCCGCTACGGGGATGGCCGAGCGGATCTCATCAGGATTCTCGGAATTATTCAGCGTGTCTACTACGATCTTTTCCTCGCGCGTAACGTCTGCTTGCAATTCCGCAGGCAACTGACGCAACCCCGGTGGAACTGGAGTCGTGTGCAGGCTCGATTTTGCCGTTGGTGAGGCTCCTGATGCCTGCTGCGCGCATACAGGTGCCGAGAGCAGAGCAGCTGCACTTGCAATGATGGCTAGACAGATGCCTCTCTCGGCGAGCGACTGGACGGTGCATATTCGCCCATGCATAACGGTCACCTTTCGGCTAATAGGATGCTAAAGCAGGAAGTGCAGCCATGACGGGATGGCATGCACTTCGGATTGCAGGAAAAATACTGGCTCTAATGATGCATATTCGCATCGAGATAAGCAAAGTTTTCGGCCCGGACTTTCCCGTCTTGCTTCTGTCGGAGCGGGCCCTATTTCAAATTTGAACGTGCTTAAGGTCGCTGACAAGTTTGGAACTGATGGGATTCAGCCGCGGCACTGAGATACTGATGAAGAGGACGCCGCCTTCACCGCGCACCGGCCCGTGTTAAGGAGCCCCAGCATGGCCTGCCTCCTGGGTCAGGCTCGCGACGGCAATCGCGATCGCCTCATTCGAACCGTGCTGACCACTTCAACGGTACAGGCTAATCTCAAACACCGATTCAGACAGCGTTTGTTGCGGAAGACGCCTCAATTTTGCAGGTTCGCTTATCTTTTCCCGCAATGGAATCTCGATGAACTTTGAGAAAGTTAGCGTCTTGCGGCGCGTTCGGCAGATACGAACTGATTGTTCCGAGCATAAGGAGTGTCTGATGCCTTCTGTCCCCTCGATGCCGTTGCGTTCGGTGCTATAACATCTAGCCCTGTGCTGGAAAGGTCAGTTGTCCCGGTTGTGGCTTTCATCTGGCACACAGGCCCACAGAAGCCATTAATTCCCAATGAAACGAAACTTGTCGAGTGAGTCGCAGTCAGTCGACCGTCCGATCGCGGAATTTAGGAATTGAATAACCCCGCGAAAGAGCGCACACTCGCGGCACACCTCGTGTATTAAGAAACAGTAAACGACTGGACTTTCCGGCTTGCCGACAGTAAGCCGGCTGTTTGTTGCGTAGCGTTTCTGTGATTTGTTTCAGCATTGGCACACCGCCCATACTCCGACCACACTCAAGTATCACTCGACTATGCATCAGCGAGGAGTAGGCGCTAAATTCTTTGTTGGGCTTGTAACGTTTCGGCGTTCTCACATCCTAGAAATATGAGAGCTAATCTCAAACGCGTCAACAAGTGACGCAACAGAAAAGAGGAGAATTCTATGGATACGACAACCGCAACCACAGCACACGATGCAGAGAATTCTGTTCGTGAAGCTCCAGATCTGATTACTGAACACTGGAGCAATGATGCGCCGCGAGGCGGCAGGGCGGTGATGAACCGGATGATTAAGGAGCACGCAACGGTTCCCCTGTTCTTCGCTCAAACGTTGATTCAGTCACTTCGCGATGTCGGGTATAACCACACCACTTCAGCATTGTGCGAGCACGTTGACAACGCGCTGCAAGCAGGGGCGAAGCAAGTCCGAATTTTCTTTCGCCAGGCATCAAAAAGAGAAGGTGGGGCCATTGACGTAGCCGTTTATGACAATGGCAAGGGTATGGCGCCTGCTGTTCTAAAGGCTGCAACGGCCTTCGGGGGATCGCTTAACTTCGGTAGCCGGGACGGAATTGGGCGTTTCGGTATGGGTATGAAGACAGCGGCGTTGAGCCTGAGCCCGGTTATGGAGCTCTATTCGTGGCAGGAGCCGAAGGCCATCTATAGCATGACGCTCGATACCGACGCTATCGGTCGCGACCGAAGCAACCTGGTGGAGCTGCCGGACCCAACATTGAATGGCGAGTTTCCAACCGATCAGGCATCGCTTTTTACGAGTTTTATGTCCTTTCCGCCCGATCAGAGCGAACAGTCACGCGCCGCTGAGAGCGAGCAGGGCCTGTATGAGACGTTGGGCGCGTCGGGAACACTCGTGTTCATGCCGGCTTGCGACCGGCTAACGTACGCGAAGCCCAAAACGCTGGTCGAACATGCCATGAAAGAAATGGCCCGTGTTTATCGCCGTCAAATCGCGGCCGGTTTAGAGCTTTTTGTGAACAACCGGTTGGTGGAAGCATTTGATCCGACATATTCGATGTCGAACGCTCGGCACGCGCGTTTCCTCGATGATGTCGCCGCCAAAACGAGCAGTCTGGCCGTCGCGAAAATAGTGAGCATTCCGATAAGCGAGGGTCAAAAAGAAACTGCCCCGATCCAGATCAAAATTTATAAGCTGCCGATCGAAGAGTGGTCTGGTCTGCCCCGCAAAACGCTTAAAAATGATTTGCGGGTTTTTGACGGTCTTACCGTCTCGATTCTGCGCAACGACCGCGAAGTCTTCGCCGGGAGTATGCCCAAAATCACGACGCGCCATAGCGTTACGCATTGGTATCGCGTGCAGATTGACTTTCCCGGCGTGCTCGATGAGGCCTTTGGCGTTTCGTCCAACAAACAGGGCGTTCGTTGGAAAGGTTACGTGGAGGAAGCAATCAAGCAAGCGATCGGCGAAGACATCACGAGCATGAACGACTTCGTGCGCTATTTCCAAGCCGCTCAAAATGCAAAGCGGACGCCTGCGAAGCCTAGTCCCAGCGAACAAAAAGCTGCTGAGGCGGACGCGTTTCAACCCAACGCCATGCCATCTTTAACGGAAGAGGAAGCTCAGCAACTGGATTCGAATCTCCGGGGGCTGGCTGTTACGCTCAAACGTGACGGAGAGACGGACGACGAAGCCTTCGAGCGAGTCAAGCAATCGCCTTACATCATCGCGTTCAAACATGACCCGTACTGGCCGTTTTACGATGTAACGCACCAATTCGGGCGCGTTATCTTGACGATCAATACGGCACATGCATTTTTCACGGAACTCTACGAGCCGGTGAGCAAGATGGGGGTGGCACAATCGAACGATGACGACTCAGAGTTGCCGCCACAGAAGTCTGAGGAGAAAGGGCCAATCGTCGCTCTCGATCTGCTGCTGCTGTCGCTGGCGCGGACGCAAAGCCGGTTGTCGAAACATAATGACGACGCGAACAGGCTCATCGACACGATCCGTCGCGAATGGTCGGAGGCTTACCGGGTACAGATGGCATAGCCAAGTGACTTTTAGCTACGAGTCTGCGGAAAAATGAAGTAGAATGGCTGCAAGTTTTTGAGGGCCGATTTGCCCTGTTTCAGGCACAGCGTCCTGGGCGGGGGTCGTTGGCTCTCAATTAATGCAGTCGATGCTATGAACAGTCACGCGCAGGCCACAGCGGCTTGCACAGAAAGAGGATTGAAATGGATCTCCCATCTCTGTGGGGCGAATACGCCCGTCTTCAGGCTCGTTCGAGCCGAAATTCAAAAATAGACTCCTTTAGTTGGGGTGTTGAAGAAGAGATGAACCTCTTCTTGGAAAATCCCTCCCACTGCGCGGCACCCGATGCGCGAGGCGCGGAGCGACTCCGCGCATCCGTGGCCCGGCGCGAGCGCTTTCGAGCTAAGCTCCGCAAAGTACATGAGGCTGAGCTTGCGGCGCAACCGCACGATCCGATTTCGCAATTGGAGGCACGCGAATCTCTGGCGCAAATCGAAGCTGCCGTTACCGCGGCTCACTGGGCGCTGATCGTGGCCGTCGTGAAGGGCCATGAGTATACCGAGCTCAGCCGGAAGCGCGCCATGAGTGCTGGTGCCGCCCGCGCGCAGATGTGTCGTCTGCGTCAGCAATTTGCGCACCTTCGACCTACGGCATAGAAGTTACCCATCCAACGGCCGCAATTGGAATGGGGGTTGGAAGAGAGTGCGGTAATTCTACTGACGAAAGGAACATAGGCAATGGCAAGACAACCAGGTCTGGACAGTCGGTATCGCGATGAAGATGGTCAGACTCGAGCGAAAAACGGCAATACGTTGATCGGAACACTGCGCGAGACCTACGGCGAAGATTTCGCCGCTGGGCATCGCAGCGACATGAAACTTGAAACTCTTCTTGAGCAAACGGGGTGTGGCTCCCTTTCGGAGTATTTGCGCACCCATCGAAGATAGTGCGGTTCTCTGTGGCCGGTGCAACAGGCTGGACGAAGCGACAAAATCAGAGCAATTGAGACCACCCGGTCGAGGGAGTAAGCTGGCGAAACTATGACGAAAAAAAAGACAGCAACCAAAGCCACAGGAGGAGGGGGCTATACATTCGCTGACAAGGTCGCGGCGGGATTTCTTGCGAGAATGCTCAAGCGCAAGTTCCCGCTCGAACCTGATCTGGGCGTCATCACGGAACTCCACTTCGAGACACGCGATGTTGGGCACGTCCTCGATGATCTTTGGCTGAGACTGAAGCGGGGCGCATCAGAAACCCGGTGCTCGATCTCCGTCAAGAGCAACCGGCAGCTGACAAAGTCGGGGTTTAACAACGAGTTTGTTCAGGACGCTTGGGCGGAATGGCGCGGAGAAAATGGTTTAACCTTCGATCCCGCGAACGACATACTGGCGCTTGTCGTCGGCGTGATCGACGAGCCGACGCTGCACGAATGGCAAGAGCTCCAGAAGCAGGGATCAAGTACAACGCCGGATCGGCTGACTGCGAGACTACGCAATGAGGGACAATCATCAGCGCCCCAGCGCGCGATTTTTGGAGGGCTGCGGAAACTTCCGGGCGGCGATGCCGACGAGGCCGAAACTGCGCGTCTCATTTCCCGTCTGCGCGTCTTGCGGTTTTCGGAAGCTCAGGAAGGCGATTATGTGAATCTCTGCGCGGAGATTGTTTCCGATGGAAGAATCGAGCAAGGGGCCAAACTCTGGGGTCGGCTCGTTCAACTCGCTTCGGAAAACCGGGCGACGGGCGGCTTCTTCGACCTTCAAAAACTGATTCGCATTCTTCGGCCAGATTTCGAGTTGCGAGACTACCCGGACTTTCGGAGCGACTGGGGCAAAGTCGAAAGCATCACCGCTGAAAACGTGAAGTTCATCCGCAAGGTCCTCGGCGGCGGCGTGCAACTAGCCCGCCAGGACGAGAAGGCACGGTTGAAAAGTGAAGTGGCGGCACACAATGTCGTTGTCGTCGCGGGTGAATCCGGGAGTGGGAAGTCGGCGCTCATATCGCAATTAGTTGACGATGGGACATTTAAGCAAGTGTTCTGGCTGACAGCTGGACAACTGTCGAAAACAAGCCAGGCGGAACTTGCGACCGCATTTGGCCTGGACCACAGCATCCCCACGATGATCGGACATTCCGGCGCTCATGGTTGTGCGCTGATGGTCGATGGATTTGAGAAATTCGAGGGTGAAACACGCCGACGCCCGATCGAAATGGTACGCGCGATCGCTGATGAAGGTTTTGTCGGTTGGAAGGTCATCGTTACCTGCCAGCCACAGGCGGTGGAATCCGTTCTGGACGCCCTCACGGAGGCTGGGGCTACAGACGTTCAGCGGATCGATTTCGAAAAGCCGACACTTCAGGAGGTCTTTAATGCCGTCGGAACGCTTCCGGGGATGGGCCCTCTGTTGTTGCGGGCCGAGGTCCAACCGATGCTTCGCAACCTTATGGTGCTGGACTGGGTTTTGCGGGCGGACGTGGCTCAACATTTCTCGCCTTCGCGACCGTGGATAGGTGCAACGGAGATCATTGAAGCCATTTGGGATCGCTGGATTGGTTCGGGCAGCATGAGCCTCGCCCGGGATTCACTGCTTCGCACTTTGGGGCAACGCGAGGGCGAGAAGCTGGCCGGCGCGGTACATGTGGACAACATCTCCTCCGGCGAGCTCCCCTTGCTCGGAGAATTCCGGCAGGAAGGTCTTGTACGGATCGAACCTCCGTCCGTACAGTTCGCCCACGATCTGATGGGTGATTGGGCACGCTATCGCATCATTAAATTTGCGGGCAACAATGCGGTGCAAACACTCAGGACATTGGCGCACATTCCCCGATGGGGCCGCGCGATAAGGCTGTATGCGCAGTCTCTGGCCGAGCATGGGAAGGGTCTCGCCGATTGGAGGGCAGCGAGCGGACAGTTATCGGGCGAAGATGCTGAGTCAAAACTGGCGGCGGACCTCTTCCTGGACGGGATTCTTTTCGCGGCAAACTCCGAGCTGCTTTTGGAGCAGATTTGGCCGGACCTTGTCGCTGACAATGGTCAGATTCTCAACCGGCTGCTTAAGCGGCTGATGCACGTCGCATCGTTCCCGGACTGGCGAATTATGGCTTTAGGCGATGCGAAATCAGAGCAATCCGAAGCGTGGTTTCGGATTCCACAACCTCTTTATTGGGCTCCCGTCCTCCGAGTACTGAATCGCCACATGGCAGATGTTGCCAAACACGCCTTGATATTAGGAGCTGAGGTCTGTGCGCTTTGGCTCCGAACCATGCCGGTAGAGATGCCGGGGAGACGCGAGGCAGGATTGCTCGCACTGGAGTTAGCGAAAGAGGCGCAGGGATTGACGGCAGTGGGAATGCACTTCGGCGATAAGGACAAGGTCATTTATGAAGCGATGTTGTCGGCTGCGCCTGAATTCCCCGAGGAAGTAGTGCAGATTGCGCTGGAGCTTTGCGGCCGGAAGGATGAACCAGCACACGCGGTGCAGCGGCGATGCGAAGAACAGGATCGACGGGCGAAACTGAGGAAGGAATGGGAGGCGAAAAACCCCGAGAGCAAGCGCGCCCGGCATAGCCCTGTGCTCGAGGTCAGTTCTTACCGGAGAGGCCCCTTGAAGCCTCCGGCGGCGGATGGCCCGTCGCGGGCCGTCGCAGATGGTTTTCAGTCTGCCGTGATGGAAACACCCGCCTTGAACGGGCTGATGGGAGTGCGTCCCAAAGCCGCGGAAGAGGTATTGCTTGCGGTCTGCATTGAGGAGCCAAAGCGGGTTGAGTTCGGCAGCGAGGGGATGTTTTCCCGTCAACGCCTGGGGATGGCTGACTGGCGGAAGGGCTATCCGGCGATGTATTGGAAGGGGCCTTTCTTGCAGTTTCTACAGCGGGCAGCGGAAGCGGGACTCGATGCAATTATCCGGTTGGTAAACTACGCCACGACCCGCTGGATTGAGGACGGTCTCGGGCGAAAACCTACTGCGGAGGAACGTAACCGTTACGGTTTCGAATTCGAATTCAACGGCAAGCCCGTCTGCTGGATCGGTGATTGCAACGTATTCGGCTGGCACCGTTATCTTCAGATGCACGGCGATACTGTTGAATGTGCGTTGATGGCATTGGAGAAGTGGTTGTATCAAGAGATTGAACAAGGCCACAACATCACGCAATGGATTCAGTACATCTTTGATCATGCCGACTCAGCCGCTTTTGCCGGACTGCTTGTCTCGGTCGGGTTGCGGTATCCGGGGCTGTTCACGACAGACCTTCGCCCTCTGCTGGGAAACTTCTACATCTATGAATGCCAGACAAGCCGGGCCCTGAGCGAACAGCAGGAAGTTTGGACAATCGCGCTCGCCGGACAGCCCGAATTCGCGGTGAAGCTGGCCTCTGAATGGCACAGCATGCCGCATCGCCGGTATCTTTTGCGGGATTTAGTTCCGACCTTGATGCTTGAGGATGAGGAAACTCTAAACTACGTGTCCACGCGAAAGGTGGAATGGGCAAAACTTCGGCAGGGCTCCGAAAAATCGCGCTTAAATATGGAATTCTTTCTCGCCCGATTCGATCCTGCAAACTACACCAAAACACCGCAAGAGGACGGGCGCGTTCTGATTACGATGCGCTGGCCGCCGCGTCTTGAAGAAATCGCACAAAAATCCCAGGGCGAAATGAATCTCAGGATGCTGGCGCTCACTCTGGCGACCCAAGCCCGGCGATTGCTTGAACGCGAGGCGGCGTTGGGAATTGAGGATTTGCAGCCGTTCGCTGAACAGCTTAAACGACTGTCAACTTGGAAAGACCCGAAGGAAGGCGGATCGCAGGAACATTACCGGATCAATTCGATTGCGGGCGGGCTGGCCGTTCTCGTGATACTGCACCGGACATGGCTCGCACAAAATCCCGATTTGGAAAAATGGTGCCTGAGCACGTTGCGTGAACTGAAACCCTTAAAGCCTGAGCATTTCTCTCCGCACTCCATCGACAACCACGGAGCTGAAACATTCTTGGGCGAAGCCGGTGTCGCTCTGATGCAGGAGAGCAGCGAGGAATGGGTCTTGCGCATGGCGTTTGGAGGTGTGACCGGAGACAGCTACAGCTCGACGCTCTTCACCGTGTGGCGGGCGTACCTTCTCCGTCGAGAATTGGGCGAGAGGTTTGGAGAATTGCTGAACGTCGTGATCTTGTGGAGCGCACTGCGACTGGCGGCAATCCGGGAATCGGGATACTACGGTAGCCCTGGTGTACTTGAGAAATACAGGACCGCCCTGTTCCGAAGGTTTGCGTCGGGAAGGTTGAAAGGAGCTCTCATCCCATTGCGCCGTGCCGAGATTATGGGGCGTCACCTTGTCGAGAGAATCGCGCGCCGGTCAATGTCGGCCGTCGAAAGGGAGCAAAGGGAAAAGCACCGGAAGTGGTCTCTTGAGCACAACGCCGATCGGAAAGTGTATCGGGAAATGCCGGATATCGATGTTGACGTGATCCAGCAAGGTTTTGGATTTTTGTGGGGAATGATTGACCAGCACTTGCCCGGTGAGGAGCAGGCATTGCAGCAATTCGTGCAGGAATTGTTCAACATGCTTATGCGGACATTTCCTGCCCTTGAAAAAGATGGTGAACGTGTCGAAATCGACGGTACGCCATACGAATCCGACCGTTGGATCATGGCGCGGGTTGCGGAGTTTATCGCTCACGTTAATTCGGTAGAAGTCGCCCGGAAGTTCTATCGGCCGATTCTTGAGCTCGGGCCAGCAGGAAGATACTGGGTCGAGGACTTCCTGCGATCCTGGATGACGGCAGGCCTCAGGGCCAGCCCCGATCTTCAGGGTTTTGCGGAAATCTGGAGAGACATGGTTGTTTACACACAAAGCCTTCCGGCATGGCAACCGGCGAATGGAAACTATTGGAGTCGTGCCGAAAGCTTGGCAACACACCTGATGGGCCTGAACGAACCAGGAGTTAAGGTGCTCGGTGACGCCAAATACAGGCCGCTGATTGCGACAATGGCCTCGACGTTCGAAGAGTGGGGCAATCGTTGGCTGAAGCACGGTTCAGCGGCGGGTTGGTATGCGTATTTTCTGCGGACCGAATCCGGTCAGGTTCTACTCGATCAAGGAATAAAGCAACTTGCGGCTGTTGTGAACTCCCTCCCCGACGATGACTGGCACCGCCACGATCTCGGTGCTATCTTGACGGAGGTTTTGTCGTTGTCCTGGAAACATCGGCAGAAGAAGATCGAGGATGATAGTGATCTGCGCAATGCTTTCTTGCACATTTTGGCTGTGCTGTGCGCGAAACAGGTTCCTGAGGCACTGCACTTAAGAAATAAGGTTTCGGAACTCCTGAGTGTTGCGTAGGGTGCCCTGGGCATGTTCGCTACTTCGCGGCGCGCGATCTTATTAAAAGGGCCTGTTTACTTAGTCCGGTGATGCATGGACATACTTCAAGAAGGATTGAACAAAACGCTGAAAGATGTACCGGGCCTTATTCTTCAAAATCTGATTTCGAAAAAACTTCAAAAGCAAGGGATCACAGAATCCAAAGATCTGCCGCGCAAACTCGCGAAGCACATCCTCAGCCGCAGTGAAAAACCTTTTCGGTACAGAAGTCGTAAGTTATCAGGAAAAATCGATCTGGCGTTTGACCAAGACGATCTCAACGAAATCGACCGCGCTCTTGAACGATTTCAGAGGGAGCAACTTCCGAAGCTGTTGCCTGAGACCGCGCACCGCATCTCAAAAATGATGCTGAAAACACTTAGAGCCAGTTGGCCGAAGGAACAGGCGCTACAACAAGCAGACCTGTCTGGTTTTCGAGAACGCTTAGAAGAACGCTGGGGGCAACCGCTTGGGCAATTGCGAATGCTGCTGACCATGTGCCGTGAGTGGTGTCAATGGATTCACCAGCGGAATGTTTCTCTAAAGGGTGACCCCGAGAAAAAACAGCTCCAGTCCCTTCTGATCCGTTTGCTGACGCGCGGTTGCCAGGTCACCGACGAGATCATCTGTCTTCTTGAGAATGGCTTTGCCGACGGTGCGATGGCTCGCTGGAGAACCCTCCACGAAATATCCGTTGTCGCCGCCGTTATTCGGCACTATGGGAATGATATAGCCGCGAAATATATCGATCACCAAGCCGTGGAATCCAAGCGCAAATTGGACAAATACCTAGTGTGTTACAAGGATCTCGGGTACAAACCGCTGTCGGCGCGCGCACAGAACAAAATCGTAAAGACCTATAACGCAGCCATCGCCCGGTATGGAAAACCTTTCAAATCAGATTACGGTTGGGCGGCGTTCCACCTGAACAATGACTGGCCGACGTTCGCGGACCTTGAAAAGGCAGCGGGCCGCGCCGAAATGCGCTCGCATTACCAGATGGGAAACGACAACATACACGCTGGGATCAAGAGCATGTACTTCAGGCTAGGGCTTTTGAATCGTGATGGCTTACTCGCTGGACGTAGCAATGCCGGGTTGATGGAACCGGGACAAAATACTGCTCACACATTGACTCAACTCGCGGCGATTGTCGGTCTGTCAGAACCAATCATGGATGATCTCGTAGCTGCGGACATGATGCGAATGCTAAGAGACGCTGTGCCGAAATCGTTGCACAAGGCGGCGAGAAAGCTGCTCAGTGACGACAAGAAGTATAAAGAGTAGACCTAACGCGCTGATCGAATTTGAATTCTGGGGGATTCTCAGTTACGAAAAGGTCTGGCCGGCCCACCGATCGGAAACAGAGCAGGCCGTTAACCAGCTAATCCTCCGAGTCCTGAGCACCTGCAACGAAGTTCTCAAATGTTGCCTGATAGAAACTAAAGTTCGGCACATTTGGGCCAACGAGCTTCCGAAAAGTAATTTCGACCGCTTCATCGGGATTAACAACCACTACCTTCAGACCTGCTTTGGTTTTTCTCTCGACTTTCAACCGGTTACTCCTCAGTGCTCTCCCCAGGACCAACCGGGCAAACTGATCCTCTTTCGGCAACGAGTAACCAAAGATGAAAAGCTCTGTGGCATTTGACACCGCGCGGTAAATCCCTCGCCATGTTCGCTTGAGGATCTTGTACGAAAACTCCTTGGCGGAGACGGGAGGTACGATCACTGGAGTGCAACCCGACATTTTCGGCAAATCAGCGAAATTGAATCGTGTGAACACAGAAACTGTGTCGTCCAATGACTGAAGTGTCCCCTTCTTAACCTTGCCCTTGGGTATGTTCGCTTTCTTAAACCAGTCAATCGACCCATGAGGCTTCAGCAATGTTACGCTTGGTTCCGACGAGTCTGGTGGATAGCTATACCAGAACGCCAATCCGTCGCTGTCATCCCAGAGCGTCCTTTCCAGAGTCAGATCCCAGTTGAACGTAATCAATGTGTCGTTCTCCCGAGCAATATTCCTCATGAAGGTCTGCATTGCTTCCAGCCCACGTTTTTGCTGCATGCGATCCCAAATGTAATCCGTAACGGCCTTTAGCGTTAGATGCTCAACTTCTTCCAGTTTTGACGAAGGCCACAAGTCGCTCTCGATGAATTCTTCAGAGTTGAAGACTTTTGCCATTTCGAGAAGATTGAGAAAATCTTCGATATTCGGATAATTCAGAGCGGGCCGCTGAAAGCCAGGATAGAGATATCTGAGCAGATTATGAACTAGCTTCGCCTTATCGGAATCTCGCGCGCTCAAACCACTAATGGCTTCACGAAGAATGTCTTTCGCTACAGCGATGCCGCATGATGCAGAAACGCCCGCCCCGAAGATGAAGACTCTGCTGCGCGGCCTCTTCTTGTGCTTTGCTTTCTCCTTTCTTGTTTTTGCTTTCGAACTAGGTTTGCTCATCATGATAGTTTTCCAACCAAGTTTGCTTAATGTTGCTATTCGGGATGAATCTCTACCAGTACTTTACCCGGTACGTCAGGTGTCGTTTGGCTTCGCCAAAGCAAGATGCGTTGTAGAAATATCCTGCGGCCTAAGTTGCGAAGCAAGCGAGCGGAATCCAATTTCGCACACACCTGGCACGCTGCCTGGTCTAGAACGTGCGTGTTCATGAGGTAGCTGGCAGATGGGCCGTCAGTCATCGATTCTGGTTGATCCTTTTTCTCCGTTACACCACCAATGTGTCGCTTGGATATTGTCTGGATGGTCGTCTCTCCACGCTCCTCCCATTCCTTTGGGATCTCTGTGGTCCGGAACAATGTCGTTATAGTCGGTGAACTCCTCGTGGCAGATGGCGCATATGCCTGCTTGTTGTCGGATCTTCACGTTCAGCAGTTGCCGCATCTCCCCCGGCGATCGAAGTTCCCGGTATCCGCGCGGGTGGTGTGGATCTTCAATCCTCTGAACTCCAAGCCGAACCAGTTTGGGCTTGGGAAGGAACTCGCGGCCGCAGCAAGTCAGGGATCTGTGGATGGGGCACAATTCGTTCGCACGTAGTCTCATGGCATTCCTCTTGAAAAAAGTGCTGAGATTGAAAAAGCGACTAGGACGCGATGAAGGCGGAAGCCGTATCATTCGCGAAAGGCTATCGACTGCAAAGGTTGGTTCCATGGGTTGTCGGCAAAAAGCACCTGTCTGGACCATCCCCGTCGGGCAGGTAGCGTCGTATCGAGAGGTGAGCTGTGCGAGCACAAGATATCGTCGTCATCAGCTTTTTTGCATTGTTGTTTTGTGCCATTGTGGTGACTCTCTGCGGGTCAAGAACCAGCCTTACGCCAAGACAGCAGGCAGCTTGGCGAGGCTGGGGACTAAGCCTGATCGGTGTTGCTCTGGTTGCGTTTGGGTTAGTGAGCTTTCAGCTCATCCACACCTCGCCGCGTCTCGTGGTCGAAGGGAATTTATGGGACATCCGGGAGGAGTTTAAAAACAATTTGACCCGATTCATGATTACGGACGCGACTGGCCATGCCGTTATGATCTTGTGCAACCACAGAGGGCCGGGTTTTGTACAGGGAGAACGGGCACGGGTGCAGTACGTTGCGTACAACAACAAGCTGGTGGAGATGGATATGCTTAGCGGGCCGTACGGGAGATGGCATCTGCGGGAGTCATCGGGCGAAGCGGTTTACTGGGCTTGGGTGGGGATCGGACTGTTTTGTGGACTTCTTGCGTATTTCCAATTCGCGAAGACCAGTCCGGGACAGACGACGGCACCATAAACCTAACATTGCTCGCTTGGCATGAAGGAGTATGAGAATAGCAAGGAAAAGCTCACGTTTCCGGGGGCAGCCAAACTCTTCTGGAAAATTTTCGTAAAACGACTTCAAGCTTCAAAACTCTGCCCAGGTCGCGAGTAAAACGCTCATCCTGCGGTAGAAATGGTTGGTAGGAGGTGGCTCGTTATGTGCGGACGCTATCGGCTTAGTGCGAAAGAACGCTACCTGCGCGACCATTTCGGTATCGAGGAGGAAGTGTCCTGGCAGCCGCGATGGAACATCGCGCCTACGCAGAAAGTTCCGATCGTCCGCCAGGACAGGAAGGAACCGAAGCGCACGTTTGGCCTGGTTCGCTGGGGGCTGATTCCCTTCTGGGCCAAAGACGCATCCATCGGATTCAAGACCATCAACGCAATGTCGGAGACTGCGGCGGAAAAACCCGCTTTTCGGGACGCCATGCGACAACGCCGTTGCCTGATTCCTGCGGACGGCTTCTATGAGTGGGAAAAACTAGACGCGAAACAGAAGCAGCCTTATGCCTTTGGCATGGCCGATGATTCGGTGTTTGCCTTTGCTGGGTTATGGGAGCGCTGGCGAGATCCCGCGGGCGAATTCGTCGAAACGTGCACGATCCTGACTACGAAACCCAATGCCCTGGTTTCCGTTGTGCACGATCGTATGCCCGCGATTGTAAAGCCGGGTGACTATGAGCTCTGGTTGGATCCCGGCTTTGCAAACGTAGTTGCCCTTGCCGATTGCCTCAAACCGTTCGATCCAACGCTGATGAAGAAATATCCGGTCAGTACGCGAGTCAACCGCGCCGAGAACGACGACGGGGAGTGCTCGCGAGAGATTCCACTCGCAGCCGTTGATCCCGCGTTGTTCTGACTTCCATCCAAATCTGAGCGGCAAACAATGCTCCCAGAGTGGCTCGTGGGAACCAGAAAGATGAGCCCGTTTATTCGCATGAATTCTCGAATGCCGGTGCTTAGACGAAAAGGTCTGGTTGCGCAGGAGGCGTTTCAGGATCCCGAAAGTTGCTCAAGCCGACACCGACGAGCCGGTACCGTTGTTCTGGGCGCAGATCTACTCGCTCTCGCAGCTTCAAGGCGACGTCCGTCAATTCTCCGCACGAAGAGGGAAAGGAATTCGAAGTGTGGCTGCGGGTAAGAATCTTGAACTCACTTGTCTTCAACTTCAGCACGACTGTGCGGGCGATCCGCGATTCTTTGCGGGAGGCCGACCAGAGCTTTTCTGCCAGGCGCCGAATCACGGGCTCGGTTTCAGC
>Ga0210389_10000187_pt1 | contig 65287 bp, 53 predicted proteins | sample IncBWH28OmetaG_FD_160127 | JGI IMG/M metagenome (GOLD analysis project Ga0210389, IMG submission 160127) | Forest soil microbial communities from Barre Woods Harvard Forest LTER site, Petersham, Massachusetts, United States - Inc-BW-H-28-O ...
CGGCGACTGTGCCAGCGGCGACTGTGCCCGCGGCGACTGTGCCCGCGGCGACTGTGCCAGCGGCGACTGTGCCCGCGGCGACTGTGCCCGCGGCGACTGTGCCCGCGGCGACTGTGCCCGCGGCGACTGTGCCCGCGGCGACTGTGCCCGCGGCGACTGTGCCAGCGGCGACTGTGCCCGCGGCGACTGTGCCCGCGGCGACTGTGCCCGCGGCGACTGTGCCCGCGGCGACTGTGCCCGCGGCGGCTGTGCCCGCGGCGGCTGTGCCCGCGGCGACTGTGCCCGCGGCGACTGTGCCCGCGGCGACTGTGCCCGCGGCGACTGTGCCCGCGGCGACTGTGCCCGCGGCGACTGTGCCCGCGGCGGCCAGATATCAGGCGCTGCGCGACGAGCGGCGGGAGCGGGCGCGCTCGCGGAGGTCGGAGAGGACGGACCGCAGCGCCTCGCCCTGGCTAACTGACGCCGCACCTGACGTCGAGTCCGGGGCAGCCGGGGCCACGTCGGAGATGCGGCGCGGATAGAGCGGCACGCCGGTCCAGCTGCCGTCCGGCAGCAACGTGCCGAGCCGGGCCGTTCGCGACGCGAAGTCCCAGGCGCTGGCCCCGGCCGGCCCGCCGATCCAGCTCAGGCCGTCGACCGCGTCCAGGCCGTGGGATTCGGCCGGGCAGCCGCCGAAAACGGCGTGCCGCGTGCGCCAGAGCGCGCCGGCCACGTGCCTGGACGGTACGCCGTCGGCGTCGTCGGCGAGCAGCCAGCCGAGGCTGGAGTGGCCCAGGTCCGCCAGCAGCGACCCCACCGACGTGAAGGTCGTCGAGACCACCGGCACCACGAGGAAGAACGACTGCCACGCGGCCAGGACCGCCGCGGGCGGCGGGCGCTGGGTGCCGCGCACGATGTCGGCCCACGCGCTGAGGTTGGCCTCGAAGATGTCCGCGTTCGCGCAGATGAACGACTTGTGCAGGGCCAGCGCGGCGAAGAACAGCCCGGCCCGCGCCGCCGCGAACTCCGGGTCCGCCCACGGGGTGGCGGATTCCCGCAGCTCGATCAGCGCATCGTCCTCGATCTCGGCGTACGAGGGACCTTCCGGCACGTGGTCGCCCCAGCGCGCACGCGCCGCCGCGACCGGGGCGTGCAGCCGGTCCATCTCGGCCGCGAGCCGGCTGGCCGCGTCCTGCGACCGCGTGATCGTCTTCCGCGCGGCGGCGAGTTCCGCGCGCAGCGCCTGCACCGAAGCCAGTGCCCCATCACGTTCCAGGGCAGCGTCGTCGAAAATGGCACGCAGCGTCCGGTGGGCTGAGTACCAGTCGCGGCCCGCGCGCATCCCGGTCGACACCGCGACGACCATGCCGGGCTTGTCCGCCTGGTGCGCCTGGAGGTTTTCCCACGCCGCCCGGCGGCGTTCCTCGGCGGCGACCAGTTCGTCGCGCGCGACCGGCTCGCGTTCGGTGAGTTCGGCCACGCGGGCCTGGCCGGCGTCAAGTGCCGAGTACGCGTCCTCGCACTCTTGCTCCAGGGCGGACAGGCGTGTGACGGCGGCGGAGACCTGGGAACGTGATGCGGAAAGGTTCTGCAGCTCGGCCAGTGCGGACCGGAACCGGGCGACGGCGGCCGGCCAGCCGGCGGCTGGCGATTCGTGCAGCGCCTCGCGCATGCAGACGCCCGCGGGGAACAGTGCCTCCGCGCCGCGCAGCGTGCGGTGCCAGAAGCGCCCCGCGAAGGCGCGGGCGGCGTCGCCGCTGTCGAGGTGCGCGCGGAGCATCGCCCAGGTCTCGGTGCCGCCCGTCAGGCGCGCGGTGGGGGAGAAGTAGTCGGCATCGGCCGCCTGATCCAGCCACGTGTCGCCGATGGCCGCCAGCTCCCGGGCTTCCGCGCTCGGGGAGGCCAGGAGGATCTCGAAACCGGTCAGGGCGGCGACGGGCGGGACGACAGTAGGTGATCCCCGTGGCAGCGCGTTCCCGAAGCCCGCCTCAGGCGACGGGAGGGAGGCGAGAACGCGGGCGCGCTCGGTCACGATCGCGGCGACCAGGTCGCTGAACACGGCCGTCACGTCGCCCCCCGGCGGCGCGTGGATCGCCGATACCGCGGTGGCGTGCGCGGCCAGGATCTCGTTGACCGCGAACTGCTCGCTGAGCACGAGCGGGGCGGCGGCCGGCCAGCGGGCCGGCGGCATCCGGTCGGGGGCACAGCCGTCGCGCACGACGAGGGGCTCGCGGCGGACATCGACGCGCTCGGACTGGCCGGCCGGACCTTCGGCGGCGTCCACTTCGGCGTCCACTTCGGCGTCCACTTCGGCGTCCACTTCGGCGTCCGCGGAGACGGGTTCGGACTCGGACTTGTCCACGGATTCGGCGAGGAACGCCGCGAGGGCGGGGCTGGCGACGGAATCACGCAGGCCCTCGGCGGCCGCGGCGAGGTCGGCGGCGAAGTAGCCGGACAGCGGCGGGTCGGCGAAGTCCTCGATATCGGAGCCGTCGTCGGCGACGAATCCGACCGGCATCTCGTAGCTGCGCACCCGCAGGCCGTCCGGCACGAGCAGCGCCGTCACGCCGAGTAGTTCGGCCAGGTCGGCGGCGAAGCGCGTTAGCTCGGCCGCGGTCGGCCGCACGTCCGGGAAGGCGGGCAGGTTCTCCGGCGAGACGCGCAGCCGCCCCTCGCGCGACCACGGGGTCAGCCAGGCCGCCGGGTCGCCGTAGCCGACCGCCTCGTCGCCGAGCGCCGTCTGGCCCACCGCCCACGCGCATTCGGACACGACCGGGCCGGTGATCACCGAGCCGGACTCGCCGACAGTGCAGTAGAACAGCGCGGACTGACCGCTGCGGGAGGCGTCCACCCTCGACAGGACGAACAGGCCGCCGAACACCTGGTGACGCCACGTCTTGGCGGTTCCGGCGGGCCGGCCGGCGAGCCGCCCGCCAGGCTCCCATGGCAGCGGATTCCCCGGGGACACGTCGATGACGTTCTCGCGGGCATCGGGAGTGGGCAGCGCCCGGGGGACGAACATCTCGGCCGCCCGCCAGGCCCGCATGATCCGCCCTGCCCCCTGTGACATGCCCGGACCCCCTAGGCAAGCGCGCCCCAACGATGCCCTTCGGACCAACACTACGCTTCGTCTCGTGCCGCAAACCGTGATTCGCCCGGAACCCATGATCTGGAATTTTTGACGGAGCCGAATAGCGAGGCCGCCGACGGTGCACAGCGACGACATCGCGGTCGCCCTCGCCGAACTCGCGAAGACGTACGACGACGTCCCGCCGATCGACGTTGCCTTGCTGCGCGAGCGGCTCTACGCCCCGGTGCGACTGGCTCGACGCCCCGCTCCGACTGGCTCGACGCCCCGCTCCGACTGGCTCGACTTCCCGCTCCGACTGGCTCGTTGGCGCCAACGAGCCAATCTGATTGGTGCGGATGCGCCAACGAGCCCAAACGGCCAGGGGCGAACGCGTGCGCCCGAGAGGCTTCCACGAGCACGCTGTCCGGGCTGGCGTGAGTTCGGTGTCCGGCCGTAAAGTGGCAAACCGAGCGGGCAGCCTGTTGTTTTGTGCGGACGCGTCAGGGGCGGGTGGAGGGTCATCCATGGGCAAGAAGGAGCGTGAACGCGCGGCCCAGCGGGAGATCGCGGCGCGGGAAGCGGCCGAAACGCACTGGCAGATCGCCAGGTCTCTCGCTCATGACCTGATGGAGGGCGAACTCGCGGACACCGGGCAGGTGTGGGGCGTGGTCCTGGAGCCGGGCGAGCGGTTCCTGTCCGATGTCCGGTGTGATTACTCCCGCTATTTCGGCTCAAATGCCGCTTACACGCATGTCAGCGGGCTCTACATCGGCTCGGCGCCTTTCGTGGCCCTGGGCATGGGGCTGACGGCGGTGGGCAACGCCGCCCGCCGCTCGGCCGCTGAGGCCGCCGCGCGCACCCAGTGGCGCGACTACCAGCAGGTGCGGGTCATCGTCACCGACCGGCGGTCGATGTGCCAGCTGGTCGACGGGCGCTGGCTCAGCTTCTATTACCGCTGCGCGAGCGCGGTCTACCCCGAGCCCGGGATCTGGAGCCTGGTCATGGATTTTCCGGATACCTCACCGGTCAGGCTCGGCGGTTTCGGCAGTCCCATCGCCTGCGTGGCCGCGATCTGGGCGATCTACGGCGCCGAGGGGCTGCGTGATCACCCGGGGCTCCAGCCGCTGCGGAACTGAAGCTCAGGAACTGAGGATCCATGGTCCCGAGTCCCTATGACGGTCCGGAGTTCCGGCCCGAGGGCCTCGCGCAGCTCGCTGTCCGGCCCGGCCCAGCCGACGCCGCGGGACCCGTCCCTGGCCGCGGTGATGACGGCTGGCGCCAGGGGACAATAGGGACGTGGACGATACTGAAAGTTCTTTCGATGCCGTGCTGTTCGACCTCGATGACACCCTTCTCGACGGGGAGAACGCGTGGCAGTCGGGCCTGAAGCGCCTGCTGGCGCGGTGTCCCGAAGTCTCGCCGGTCAGGGCCCGCTCGGCCTGGGACGCGGCGTTCGAGCAGCACTTCCCGCGGTACCTGTCGGGTGAGCTGACCTTCGACGCGCACCGCGCGGCGCGGATGCGGTCATGGGCGGACCTGGTGGACGTAGCACTGCCACTGGATGCGGAACTCGACTGGTTCGGAGACTACCTGGTCGGGTACGAGGCCGGCTGGATCGCCTACCCGGACGTGACGCCGTGCCTGGACACGCTGGCGGGCAGCGGCCTCCGGCTCGGGATCATCACGAACGGCGACAGCGCCCAGCAGCGCGACAAACTTGAGGTCCTGGGGCTGACGGACATGTTCGCGGTGGTGGTAGCGGCCGGGGACATCGGCATCGCCAAGCCCGACCCAAGAATTTTCCACCACGCCGCAGGTGCTCTTGGCCTCGCCCCACGCCGCTGCGCCTTCGTCGGCGACCTCCGAGAGACCGACGCGATCGGCGCGGCCGGCGCTGGCATGAAGGGCATATGGCTCAACCGGGGAGAGCGCTCAGCGGTCGCTTCGCCAGACACAGACGACGGGATCGCGGAGATAGCGTCACTCGCCGAACTGCCGTCCCTGCTCTAGCAGTCGGCGTCCGGCCACCCGCTCGCCCATGAACCCGCTCGCGCACCCACTTACTCGCCTTCGGCCCACGGGCACGCCCGCCCGCCGGCACGCCCGCCCGCCGGCACGCCCGCCCGCCGGCACGCCCGCCCGCCGGCACGCCCGCCGGCACGCCCGCCCGCCGGCACGCCCGCCCGCCGGCACGCCCGCCCGCCGGCACGCACGCCCGCCCGCCGGCTCGCCCGTCCGCCGACCCCCCGCCCGACCCATTGCCGGCCGACCCGCCGGCTCGCCCGTCCGCCGACCCCCGCCCGGTGATCATGGGTCAAAGGCGCCCGGGACCCGATTTGGCGTGCCATCCGCTTTCGATTTATCCTGAAATATCATTGTGAAAAGTGCATTTCGGGGTACCCCTACAGGGGTATGAGTGAAGTGATCATGGGTCGTAGGTACCAGTATTTGGCATCAATGACCCTTGATCATGGAAATGGTGCCTGCCGGGGTCCGCCATCGACCTAGTAGTGCCCGGAAATAGCGTGATATATCCGGGCAGTTGGCTGGGCTCTCGAGCCTGCGACGGCCGTGATGGCACCAACGACCCATGGAAACCGCAAATAGCGGGCGTCGGTGGTGTTGTCCTGCTAGCCGGCGTCGGTGGCGTTGTCCCGCTAATGGCCCGGGTGGTGTTGTCCCGCTAACCGGCGTCGGTGGCGTTGTCCTGCGCGCCCTCCGCCGTGGGCATGGACTCGGCGAGGTGCGTGGCGTTTCGGTTTCCCGGCTCCGCCTGGTGCACGGCCTTGATCCGGTCGCGGATCGCGAGCGCGCCTGCGCGCCCGAGCAGGCTGGCGTACTCCTCCAGGTTCGGCGTAACGCCAAAGGTGTCGTAGACGATGAGATCGGCGAGGTAGGTCCCGAGCGCGACTGGGTCCGGGGCGGGGTCCGCCGCCTCGCACGCGCGCAGGTGCGCGGCGAGCAGTTCGCGGGCGGCCTCGGCGATCAGCGTCGATCCGTCGTCGGCGCGGGCGTGCGCCTCCTTGACCCAGGTGAACGCCGAACGCGCCAGGCCGATCGCGTCGGCGTCTCCGTAGCCGTCGATAAGGGCATCGATGGCGTTCGCGGCCCGGTAGACGCTGTCCGCGTACTCCCTGGTGATACGGCCAGGGGGATTGAGCAGTTGCCGCACCGCCATCCCGATCTGCTCCGGCTCAATCCGTCCGGGTCGCATGCGCCCGGAATCGGTGATTCGCACCGCCGCCTTGAGGGACAGGCGGCGGCCGAGATTCTCGTCGCCGTCGGCGAGTTCGAGAATCTCGGCCGCCAGCTCGTCTTTCGTGAGCGCTGTCAGCCAGCTGCGGATCAGGTCGTGGTCGGTGCTGGCGTCCGCTTCGGGGCTGGTCCTGAGCGCGGCCACGCCGACCGCGACGCAGTGCTCGCAGAAGCTGTCCTCCTGGCCGGCCGGGCACGGGCAGTCCGCCTCCAGCGTCACGATTCCCGAGCGGGGCCCGACCTCGACGGTCAGGGAGACCGCGTACTCGCCGGACACGGTCGCGGTGATCTCGCGATCATCGATCTCCAGGTCAGCGACTTCGTGGAGAAGAGCGAGGCCGAGGTCGAACGACGACGGCCCCGCGGCTGCCTTGAGGTCGGTCTCCGTGAACGGAAGCGGCTGCGCCATGGGGACAATTCAACACTGAGCGCCCGGTTTGCGCCACGCGACGCTAGAGCGTCTGGGCCCACTCGTCGGCGGTGGTCACCACGGCCTGGCGCGGGAAGACCTTCTCCAGCAGGACGCGATGCACCTCCGGGTCGCCGTCGGCGCACGCGTCGGCCAGCACGGTGATCCGGTAGTCGAGGTCGGCGGCCTGACGGAGGGTGGAGAGCACGACGCCGCTGGTGGCGATGCCCGACAGGACCAGCGTGTCCGCGCCGGCGCCGCGCAGCAGCACGTCGAGGTCGCTGCCGCTGAAAGCGCTCACGCGTCGCTTGACGACGACCGGCTCGCCCGGGAGCGGCTGGAGCGAGGCGTGGATCTGGGTGGCGGGGTGGTCCTGCGTGAACGTGTCGCCGGCCTGCTGCACGGTCGCGGAGAAGGTGGCGTTGTTCCCGGAGACCTCCGGGTAGCCGGGGCGGAAGGCGACACGTACGAAGAACACCGGAATCTCACTCGCCCGGGCGGCCTTGACGGCCCGGTCGGCGGCGGCGATGACATCAGGGTCACCGATCCGCTCGACGACGCCGTGCTGGAAATCCATGACGAGCAGGACTGGGCGTGCCATGACGGGTCCTCCAAATAGTAAGTGTAGGCTGAACAACTAGCAGTGATCAGTCTACGCTGATGAATATGGAGCCCGCTGGCGCGGGGTGGACCGCCGCGGCCCGCTGCCTTCGCGTGGTAACGCCAGCATCAGGGATCGCGAATGCCGCATGTGTTTCAGGGCGGGGGCAACCTATCGAAAAAAAGAGTCATTTAGGTTGCGGGACATTGAATATTTCCTGGACTTATGGGTCAGGTGTGAAACGCCTGAACCTGATCAGTGCGTCGCTCGTCCTGTGCAGCGATACGTGGACAGGCTCAAGGAAAACCTGAGTGAACAGAAAGAGGCGGCAACCGGGCCAGATCCGAATGTGCCCGAGCCGGACCGTTAATACCCGCACCCGTGCTGCCGATACCGGAGCCCATCGGCGAGCGTCATAAGCGGCGGATATCGCAGGATGTCAAGATCGCGGTATCGGCACGTGACGGCGGGCGCTGCCGTCAGTGCGGCTCAACCCAGCCAACTGCATTTCGACCACGTCATTCCCGTGAGCCGGGGCGGCGCCAATACCGTGGCGAACATCCAGCTCCTCTGCGGTCCCGGCAACCGGGCGAAGGCCGCCAAGCAGATACGCAGGCCGGCCAGCTGACGCAGGGAGCCGATGGGCCGCGTGTCCAACGGAGGACCGCGACGGGCCATCGGCCCCCAGAAGGCCGGAACCCGGCAGGCGCGAGCGAAGAAGCTACGCGCCGAGGTCGCCCGCCACGCGGCGGTGGGCCTCCCAGATCTCCTCGGGCAGTCCCTCGAACTGCTTGAGGTGCGCCTCGCGGAATCCGATCTCCTGCCGCCACCGCTCGGTGTCGATGGTCAGCAGCGTGTCGAGGTCTTCCTCGGCGATCTCGAGCCCGTCCAGGTTGAGCTCGGACTTCGCCGGCAGGATGCCGACCGGGGTCGGCACCCCCTTGACGTCGCCGTCACGCAGCTGCATCAGCCAGAGCAGCGCGCGCAGGTTCTCGCGGTACCCGGGCCACAGGAAGTGCTCGTCCGCGTCCGACCGCTGGAACCAGTTCACGTGCGCGAAGATCGGCTGGGTCGTGCACTGGCCGATGATCGAGAGCCAGTGCGCCGCGTACGGTCCCTCCGGGTAGGACAGGAACGGCCGCATCGACATCGGGTCGTACCGGAGCTGCCCGTCCAGGCCGTCCGCCGCGAACGTGGCCTCCGCGCCCAGGGTCAGTCCGTCGTACACGCCCTCGGCCACGTCGGTGATCGCGCGGATCAGCGGCTCGCGGTCGCGGGACCGCCCGCCGAAGATGATGCCGTCGATCGGCACGCCGACCGGCGACAGGTAGTCATCGGCCACGTTCGGCACATTGGCCAGCGTGGTGGTGAACCGGCTGTTCGGGTGCGCCCACGGATCGTTCTTCTCGGCCGCGGACCGATCGGCGATCGGCTTGCCCTTCCAGTCCAGCCACCCGTCGAGGTCGGCAGGCGGCTCGGGGGTGCGGCCCTCCCACCAGGTCTCGTGCGTCTTGGCGTTGTAGCCGATGTTGGTGAAGATCGAGCCCGTGCCCGGGGCGACCGCGTCGATCGCGCCCGGATTGGTCTTCTCGTTCGTGTCCCGGGCGACGCCGAAGACGCCGAACTCGGGGTTCATCCCGTACAGCCGGCCGTCCTCGCCGACCCACATCCAGGCGATGTCATCGCCGTAGAAGGACACGTGGTAGCGGTCGCCGAGCGCGTCGGGGGACAGGGTCATCGCCAGGTTGGTCTTGCCCGAGGCGCTCGGGAAACCGCCCGCGACGTGCCACGTCTTGCCGGTCACCTTGTCGGTGATGCCCAGCAGCATGAACTGCTCGCCGAGGAACTTGCCGGACACCCAGCCGTCGTAGGACGCCTGGCGCAGGCCGTGGGCGATCTTGCCGAGCAGGGCGTTGCCGCCGTAAGAGGAGCCGAAGTGGAGGATCGTCCGCTCGTCGGCCACCGTCACGAAGTAGCGCTTGTCGTCCGGGGTCCCCTGGCCGAGGTGCTCTAGGTCGCCGGTGACGTGCACGGCGCGCACGAAGTGGTCGTCGTCCTCAAGGTTGTTGAGGTACTCGGGGCTCACGCGGGCCATGCGGTTGATGTGCAGGACGACGCTGCGGTTGTCCGTGAGCTGGACGCCGACCGCGTACTTCTCCAGCGGCGACCCCGGCGCGGCCATCAGGTACGGGATCACGTACATGGTCTTGCCCGCCGACGAACCGCGCATCAGGCCGGTGAGCAGTTCCTTCATCTCACCGGACGGGCGCCAGTTGTTGTAGACACCCTTGTCAGCCGGGTCGTTCGTCGCGACGATCGTGCGCTCTTCGGCCCGCGCGGTGTCCTTGTAGTAGCTGCGCGAGTAGTACAGGCCCTCGCCGGCCGGCAGGATCTCGCCCGCGTCCAGGGCCTCGGCGATCAGGCGCGCGTCGTCCGCGACGCTGACAACCTCGATGTTCGCCGGTCCGGTGATATCGGCCCAATAGCGCACATACTCCCGCACTTTCTCGTTTTTCAGCTGGGCACTGTCCAGGATGGCGTCTACATCAGGCACGTACGCGGTCCTCTCGTCGGTCAAGCGTTCCGCTTGAAGCAGTTCACGATTCATTCATACTGACAGCACTTTGCCGTTAATTGGAGGGACCGCAGTCGCTTTCGCGCTGGTCAGAGGCCTGAGCGGTCTGGACCATTGGCGGGAACGTCAAGCGTGACGGTGCCGCGCCCCCGCCGCAATTGACGTTTTGATGCATAATTGTGATATCGGTCACCCGGGGCTGTCGCGGGGATCGTGAAGGGGTAAATGGGGCGAATGTCATTCCCTGACAGATCCCAGACGGTCACCGCTACCGACGCACGCGGCCTCGTCCCGTGCCGAGGCGAACGCGCGACGTAATCGTTTCCGTGCCTTAACCAGCGGCAACTGGTATCTAAGGAATTCTCCTCATGCGCGGCCGAGGGTCTTACTGCGAGCCTGATGCTGACCGACCTGAGGAGGAGCAGATGAACAGCACATCAGGTCTTCGCCGGGCGATGGCCAGGGTAACGGCGGCGTTCCGGGAGATGAACGATATTCAGCGGCGGGCTCTGGCCCTCCGCACGGCCACGGACCGGTATCTGCACGATCCCGGCAAGCCGCCGGACACCTACGCTGAGTTCCTGATGCGGACCTCCGGGGTGCTGATGCACGAGCCCTCGGCGCGAGCACGGGAGCGACGGGCGCGCGGCGCGCAGTCGCGCTAATCGCGTTGCCCTAGGACTCGCTATCGCGGAAAAGGTGCTCACGGCCCATCGACATGGGGTCGATTTCGCCGTCGTGGATCATGTTGGAGACCGCGCGTGACGCCATCGCGCCCACGATCCCGAAGGCGACGAGCGTGGCCACCCACAGCCACCAGTAACCGTCCTGGAAGGCATAGGCGGACAGCACGAGTCCGTTGACGAACGCGAGTGCCCCGACGATCCGCCACACGGTGGATTCGGGACGGGCGCGGTCCGCCGTGCTGGCCGGCCCGCCAAGCTCGTCCCATGAGACTGTCCACTCCGGCGGGAGGAATTCGTGTCCCATTTGCTGCCGCCTTCATTCTTTCCGCGACGCGACATTGCTTATCCAGACTAGGCCTCGAATCCGGCGCGCGCCAGGTCTGGCCCGGATACGAAAATGCCCGCGGAAACCGATGGTTCCCGCGGGCATTCGCGCGAAGAACTACTTGATCATCAGGTAGGCAAAGCTGAGCACGCCGGCCACGATGCAGTAGATGCCGAACGGCTTCAGCGACTTGTCCTCGCTGAAGTACCTCGTCAGGAACCGGATCGACAGGTACGCGCCGATGAAGGCCAGTAGGCTGCCGACCAGCACCGGCCCGTGGATGCCTTTGCCCTCGGGACCGAAGAGATCGTGCACCTTCAGCACGCCGGCCGCCAAGATCACCGGCGCCGAGAGCAGGAAGGAGAATCGGACCGCGTCCTGCCGCCGCAGGCCGCACAGCATGCCGCCGACGGTGACGATACCGTCGCGGCTGATGCCGGAGAACAGCGCCGCGATCTGGAAGGCGCCGATGCCGACGCCCTTCTTGAAGGTCATCCCCGCCAGGCGCCCGTCAGACTTCACGTCCTCGGATCCTTCGGGCTGCTCGTAGAACCGGCGTGCGGGCGCGCCCGCTGCCTCGCGCGGCTGCCACGGCTCAGGAGCGCGCGGTCCGGGCTGCCCGACCGGCTGCCACTGACCCTGCCCGCCACGCGGCCCGCCGCCCGGCGCCCCGTGGCCGCCCTGCGGTGCCTGGCCACCCTGCGGGGCGCCGTACTGGGGGGCGTTCTGCTGCGGGGCGTTCTGCTGGGCCGAGTCGAACTGCGGACGCCGCCCGTACTGCTGCGATCCGTACTGCTGCGTCTGGTCGGGCGAGCCCGCCGGGGACGACGGGGTGAACGCCGGGCCCGCCGGGGCGCCGCCCTGGCCGTAGCGCGGGTCTTGTGCCCGGCCTCGCTGGTCGCCGCCGCGGGGGTCCTGCCCGAACTGCTGCGTCTGGTCCTGCGGTGCGGACGGGCTGAACCGCGGCCCCTGCGCCGGCTCGTCGCGACGGTAGCGGGGGTCGTCGTAGCGCGGGTCCGGGCCCTGCCACTGCTGCTGGCCCGGCTGCTGCTGCCAGGACGGCGGCTCCTGGGAGCTGCCGCCGTAGCCGCCGCGCCCGTCGTTGCCGCCACGGCCGGCGTCGTAGCCTCCGTGGTCGTTGCCATAGCCGCCGTTGCCCTGACCAGGGTTGCCCTGACCAGGATTGCCGTAGCCGCCGTTGCCGTAACCAGGGTTGCCGTAACCAGGGTTGCCGTAACCGCTGTTGCCATAGCCGCCGCGGCCGTCGTCATAACCGCCGCGTCCGCCAGGCCCGGCGTTTCGCCCGGCGGCGTTTCCGCCGGCGGCGGAAGGACCACCCGCCAGCGGGGCACCGCCCGGCAGCGGGGTACCGCCCGGCAACGCGCCCGCGTCCGCCGCGGCAGCGGTCGCGCCCGCCTCCGCGACGGCGCCGCGCGTCCGGCGCACGCGCTCGCTGTACAGCAAGATGACACCGTTGATCGTGAGGACGATCGCGGTTATGTGCGCAGTGGCGAACACCTGGGTGAATATCTTCTGCGCCAGCAATCCGACAATGCCCACCGGCACGCAGGCGAGGATGATCAGCCACGCGAGACGCTGGTCCGCGGTCACGATCTGGCGGTTCTTAATCGAGGAGAACAAGCCCCGTACAATCCGCACCCAGTCGCGCCAGAAAAAGAGGATCATGGCCGCGGCAGTGGCGACGTGCAACCCGACGATGAACGCCAGGTACGGTGACCCTGGCGCCGAGACGCTCAGGTCCGTCGCCCACTGCCCGCCGATGAGGGCCGGTATCAGGACGTTGTGCCCGAGGCTGGAAATCGGAAAGAGCTCGGTCACCCCCTGCACGAGGCCTGTGACTATCGCCTGGGCGTAGGTCAGGTGCGACATCAGTCAGGCTCCCTTTCTGCTGTGTCGGGGGGGATTTAGGTACCAGACGGCCGAACGACCAAGGTTAACCTGTCGGCCCTGCTCCCCGTGGCATACTGACAGGACCCAGAACATCTACAGTTTGATAGAAATTCTACATCATTGTAGAAGTTGGTGGCGGGAACCACTGGGAAGCGGGGTGATGAGCGATGCGTGAGGACACCGACGCTATTGGCAGCCGGCGCGCGTCCGGTGAGCTGGAGTCCGCGGTGCTCGCGGTCCTCCATGGCGCCGCGGGCGCGCTGTCGCCGGGAGAGGTCCGCGAGCGGATCGGCGGCGACCTCGCCTACACCACGGTCGTCACTATTCTCTCGCGGCTGCACGCGAAAGGCGTGCTCGAGCGCAGCAAGGCCGGACGGGCGTTCCGCTACGCGCCGGTCGCCGACCAGCCGGGTCTCGCGGCCCGCCGGATGACGCGCGTGCTCGACGGCGAGGCGGACCGGGAGGCGGTGCTCGCGCGGTTCGTCTCCGCCCTGTCGGCCAAGGACGAGGACCTGCTGCGCCGCGTGCTCAGCGATCCGCCGCCGGTGAGCGAGCAGCGGCCCCCGGTGCGCGGAGGCCCGCCGCCGGCCAGCGGCGGATGACCCGGGGCGCGTCATGCACCTGGCGGTTTACCTCCCGCTTATGATTCCCGTGCTGGCCGCGCTCGGCGCCAGGCCGCTGGCCAGCCGGCTGCCGCCCGCCGTCGCCACCTGGCTGCTGGCCGGCAGCGCGCTCGCACTCGCGGTCGCGAGCAGCGCGATGCTCGGCCTGCTCGCGATGACCGCGATCGACCGCGTCCCGCTGATCGACGGCCTGGGACACATGTCCGCGCGGATCATGGCCGAGGACGACCCGGCCTCACTGCCCGTCGCGATCGCCGCGGGCGCTGTTCTCGCCGCGGTGGCGGCCGCCGCCTGCCGCGCCGTGTACCGGCGCGGCAGCGCGCTGCTCGCGGCCGGGCGCCAGGCCAGCCGGCTACCGGGCGCGGGCGACGTGGTCGTGACCGATGACGACCGCGCGGATGCCTACACGCTGCCGGGCTGGCCGTGCCGGATCGTGATCACCGCTGGCATGCTGCGCGCCCTGACCCATACGGAACGACAGGTGCTGCTCGCGCATGAACGCGCGCACGCTGGCCGCAGGCACTATGTGTTCACGTCACTGGCGCGGCTCGCCGCCGCGGCCAACCCGCTGCTGCGGCCCGTGGCCGCCGAGGTCGGCTTCACCGTCGAGCGCTGGGCGGACGAGGACGCCGCGGACGTCATGGGCGACCGCTCGCTCACCGCGCGGGCCATCGCCCGCGCGGCGCTGGCGACGAGCGCGGCTCCGCCCGCGCGGGACGCGACCGGCGCGCTGGGCATCCTGGGCGGCAGGCTGAGCATGCGCGGCGCCGGACCGGTACCGCGCCGCGTCGCCGCGCTGCTGCGTCCGGCGCCGCGGCCAAGCCTGGTGCTGCTCGGCGCGGCGCTGCTGCTCGTCGCGGTCTCCGGCGCGTCGGCCCTCGAAGCCGCCCGCAACCTGCACCAGCTCATCGAGCTCGCGCAGGCCGGCGCCATACATCGCTAGCAAAAATGAGCGCCCCCTCAACGTGCTCATTTGCGCATTCGGGCGCCCTGCGCCGTGATGCGGCTGTCCAGTAATGAGGGTGATCTGACTGGCTAGTTCCGTCAATTACGTAAACTGTTTTATTGAACATTTCCATTTCGCGGCGATCAATGGCGTTGACGCCCGGCTCCTGGCCAGCACAGTCAGGGCGGTAGGGAGTGAGTCGTGTTTGCCCCCGGATCCAGGGCCTGGGTACGCGGTTTCCACGCACATGCTCGACTCGGCGGCACAGTACCTGAACGACCAGGCGCAGTCGCTCGCTACTGAGCGGGACTCGTTCTACTCGGCGGGCAAGGCGTTCGGGTCGGGCCCCGTGGCATCGGCATTCAACGATTTCTTCGAGGCCTGGTTCTCGGCGCTAGACGGGCAGGCGGAGACGATGGGGTCGGTCGCCGACGCGACCCAGCAGTGCGCCGTGATCTACGATCACGCGGAACGTTCCGTGCTCGGCGACATCGAACGGGCGCCTGGGGCCGTGGGACATCCTGACCAAGATCCGGATGTGGGGACAGGCGACGCGGGCGGAGCTGGACGGCGGGATCGGCGCGTTCCTGACGGAATGCGGGAACTCCCTGACTCCGACGACTACCTCAACAGCAGTGCCGAAGGCCTGTGGATAGAGGTCGAGCCGCCGGGGCACGTCGAATACGACGACCTGCGGGAGATCTACCCCGAGGAATTCGTCGTGCTCCCCGCCCCCGACGACGAGGGCTGCCTGTGGTACACCACCGCTAGCGTTCCGGCCAGCGCGCTCGCCGTGAGCGCCGACGTGATCAAGCAGACCTTCCACCGCTTGGCCGAGGACCATGAGGGGATCGCACTGGAACCCGGCTGACGCCGGCGTGCCGCTAGCGGTGCTCCGCCAGGGCATGGAGGACATCGTGCCGGGACCGGCCCTCGGCCGACAGCCGCAGTGCCTGGGCCCACGTCGCTGCCGGTTTGCCGTGCCACAGTTCCTCGACCACGTCGCTCACGGCGTTCACGAACGGCTTGCGGTCCGCGGGATCCTTACACGAGCCGAACTCGCCGACGACCAGCAGCCCCCGTCCCGACGCCTTAGTCGCGTCGACGGACGCCAACTCCTTGGCGCGCAGGCCCGGGTAGGGAGCGGCGAACGAGCGCCGGGCGGCGAGGTCGGCGAGGTCGGCCAGCTCCAGGTCGCTGGTGACGACGTCACGCACGTACGCGCGTGACGCGGCGGCGTGCGGATCCGCGTACACCTCCTCGAAGTCAGCGAAGATCGACGGCAGCGCGTCGAGGAGGTGCGTGACGGCCGTCTCGTCCAGGCCCTGGCGCTCGGCGGCCCAGCGTGCCCAGGCCGTCACCGCGGCCTCCGCGTCGTCGCGTTCCGCCGGGGTGAGCGTGAACGTGTCCGGCACGTGGGTCAGCAGCGCCCCGGCGAGCTTGCCGGGTCCCACCTGGTACGGCGACTCGTCCGGGACGCGCCCGCTGTAGCCCGTGAGGACCTGGGCCCAGAAGCGCACGACATCAGGGTCGCCGCCCGAAGCGGAAACCGAAGCCGAAGCCGCGTACGAGCTCGCCATGAACTCCGCCACGGCGGCGGCGCGATCAGCGGCGCTGAATGTCGTACCGGCGACTCCCGCGGCGGGCAGCCGCCGGACGCGATTCCGGACAACCGGCAGGAACGCGACCGACTCGTCGTCGAGTTCGTCCAGGGGATCGGCGGCGGCGTGCGCGAGCGGTCCCTCCAGGCGCCGTCGCGCCTCGGCCAGCGGGATCTCTTCCTGGCGGGAGAGCGGCTCGGCCATGTCACGGACCATTTCGACCGCCTTGGCGGCGTCCGTGACGACGGCGAGCTTCGTGACGACCGGCGTGACCGCCCGGTTGACCGTCGCGATCACGGCGTGATCGGCCCCGGCTTCGCCAGCCCCGGCCCCAGCGGTGCCAGCTCCAGTCCCGTAAGCGAAGGTGACGACGATGAACTCCCCGTCGCCGAACACGTCGTAGCTGCGCCACGCCGCCACCGGGACCGGCTTCCCCACCGACGTCACCCACTCCGGCGGGAAGACCTTGTCGGCGGTGAGCTCGCCCAGTTCCCGCCCGGCCGCCCGCTTGACCTCTGCCGGGCCGATCGACGCCATGACCCGCAGTGCCGCGGCCCCGGTCGGCGTTGGCTGCCGCACGGTCACGTTGCGGACCAGAGCGTCCAGGTACTCCCGCGCCGCCGCCGGCTCGATGCCGGCCTTGTCCGGCAGCGTGAGGAGCGCCGAGCACTCGATCTCGGCGGTGACCACGTCCCCGGCGTCGACTGCCTGCCACACGGCGTTGAAGGCGGCATCCAGCATCTGCTCCCCGGCCTCGGGGGAGATCTTCGCGGTGCCCTGACTGGCCGGACCCTGGTGCCGTCGGTTCTTCTTGCTCACCGCGCCATCCTAGTGGCGGTGGCCTCACAGCCGCCGGAACGCGCCATTGAGGACTTCATTGCGCCCCTGTTACGCGGCGCGACCGGCCGGGTAACAGCACGCTCATAGCGTCGCCCCATGAGCCGCGCCTTGCCGCCGGAGACCCCCGGGTGCCGCCGGCCCAGCAAGAAGGAACTGGCCCGCGCGGCCCGCGCCGCGACCGGATGCGGGACCTGCGGGGACGACGTCCCGGCGCTCGCCACGTGGATGGCGGAAACAGATCGCGGCCACGAGAAAGCGGTAATTCTATGAACGTAGTCGTCATCGGGCACGGCATGGTGGGGCACCGGTTCGTCGAGGCCTTGCTCGTCCGCCAGCAAGCGGCCAGCGTCACCGTCCTGTCGGCGGAGCGCAGGCACGCCTACGACCGGGTCGCGCTGTCGTCGTTCTTCGAAGGGGCGGACGAGGAGACGCTGCGGCTGCCGGAACTGCCGCCCTCGGTCGACCTCCGCCTCGGCGTGTCGGCGCTGTCCGTCGACCGGGCGCGCCAGGTCGTCGTCACCTCGGACGGGGACGAGCTCGGCTACGACGAACTGGTCCTCGCGACTGGCTCCCGCCCGTTCGTCCCGCCGGTGGCGGGCCATGACGCCCCGGGCTGCTTCGTGTACCGGACCCTCGACGACCTGGTCGCGATCAGGGCAGCGGCCGAACGTGCCGCGGGTGGGATCGTCATCGGGGGCGGGCTGCTCGGCCTGGAGGCCGCCAACGCCTTGCGGCTGCTCGGCCTGGACACGCACGTCGTCGAACTGGCCCCGCACCTGATGGCCGCGCAGATCGACGAGGGCGGCGGCGCGCTGCTGCGCGATCTAGTGACCAGCCTCGGCGTGACCGTGCACTGCGGCGTCGCGACGACCAGGATCATCACCGGCGACGACGGGCACGCGGCCGGCGCCGAGCTCGCCGACGGCACGCGGATCGGCGCGGGCGTCGTCGTGTTCGCGGCCGGCGTCCGTCCCGACGACAGGCTCGCCCGCGAGTGCGGTCTCGCGGTCGGCCCGCGCGGCGGGGCCGCCGTCGACGATGCCTGCCGGTCGGTCAGCGACCCCCGCGTGTGGGCGATCGGCGAGGTCGCGTGTGCCGGCGGGCAGGTGCACGGCCTGGTCGCGCCCGGCTACGCGATGGCCGAGACCGTCGCGGACCGGCTGCTGGGCGGACGGGCCACCTTTCCCGGCGCCGACCTGTCGACGAAGCTCAAGCTCCTCGGCGTGGACGTCGCGTCGTTCGGTGACGCGCACGCGCGGACTCCCGGCGCGCTGTCGGTCGTGCTGAACGACCCCGTCCGCCGCGCGTACGGCAAGCTCGTCGTCTCCGATGACGCCGCCACCTTGCTCGGCGGCGTCCTCGTCGGGGACGCGTCACGGTACGCGACGCTCCGGGCCATGGTGGGCTCGGCGCTGACGGGCGAGCCGGCGGGGCTCCTGGGCGCCGGCCTCGAACGTGATGGGGAAGGGTCTGGTCTCGCGGCCCTGCCGGACAGCGCGCAGATCTGCTCGTGCAACGCGGTCACCAAGGGGCAACTGCTCGCGGCGATCGACGGCGGCGAGGCGAGCGACGTGCCCGCGCTGAAGGCGTGCACCCGGGCGGGGACCGGGTGCGGGTCGTGCGTGCCGACGCTGAAGCAACTGCTCGCCGCGGCCGGCGTGGCCCAGTCGAGGGCACTGTGCGAGCACTTCGCCGTATCGCGCGCCGAGCTGTTCGAGATAGTGGCCGCGACCGGCACCCGGACGTTCAGCGCGCTGATCGCCGCCCACGGGCGGGGGCGCGGTTGCGACATCTGCAAGCCCGCGGTCGCGTCGATCCTCGCGTCACTGCACACCGGGGACCACATCCTGGACGGGGAGCGGTCCGCCCTGCAGGACACGAACGACCGGCACCTCGCCAACATGCAGCGCGACGGGACGTACTCGGTCGTGCCGCGCATACCGGGCGGGGAGATCGCGCCCGCCCGGCTGCGCGTGATCGCCGAGGTCGCGGAGGACTTCGGGCTGTACGCGAAGATCACCGGCGGGCAGCGGATCGACCTGCTCGGGGCACGCCTGGAGCAGTTGCCGGTGATCTGGAACCGGCTGACCGACGCCGGGTTCGAGTCGGGGCACGCGTACGGGAAGGCGCTGCGGACCGTGAAGTCCTGCGTCGGCTCGACGTGGTGCCGGTACGGCGTCCAGGATTCGGTGGCGCTCGCTATCGAGCTCGAGCTGCGCTACCGCGGGCTGCGCTCGCCGCACAAGGTGAAGGGCGGTGTCTCCGGGTGCGCCCGGGAGTGCGCGGAGGCGCGGTCGAAGGACTTCGGCGTGATCGCGACCGAGAACGGGTGGAACCTGTACGTCGGGGGCAACGGAGGCTTCCGCCCGCGGCACGCCGAGCTGCTCGTGTCCGATGTGTCCCGTCCGGAGCTGATCCGGATCATCGACCGGTTCCTGATGTTCTACATCCGGACGGCGGACCGGCTGCAGCGCACCGCCGCCTGGATCGAGGGCCTGGACGGCGGGCTCGCGCACCTGCGCGCGGTCGTCGTGGACGACAGCCTCGGCATCTGCGGGTCGCTGGAATCGGCGATGGCGGCCCACATCGCGGACTACCGCGACGAGTGGAAGGCGGTGCTCGGAGACCCCTCGCGGCTGGCCAGGTTCACGTCATTCGTGGACGTGTCCGCCGACCCCGGCTCAGGGATCTCGTTCCCGCGCGCCCTGCTCTCGCCGGAGCAGGGCATCGCCGTCCCGCTGCCCGGCGGCGCGTCCGCCGCGGTGTTCCTGCTGCACGACGGGTCGGTGCACGCGGTCGGCAACATCGACCCGTACTTCGGCGCGCCGGTCATCTGCCACGGCATCGTCGGCGACCGTTCCGGCGCGCCGACGGTCGCGTCGCCGCTCGGCAAGCAGGTGTTCTGCCTGCGGACCGGCCGGTGCCTGGACGACCCGGCGGTGTCGCTGCCGGTCTTTCCGGTCACGCTCGCCGACGGCGTGATCCAGCTGTCAACCGCCGGTAACACCACGGAAATGGCTGATCAGCCATCATGAACCTTGTGTCGTCACCGCAGCCCGGGCCGCTGGCAGGCTTCACCGTGGCGGTGACAGCCGCCCGGCGGGCCGAGGAGATCGGCGGGCTGCTCGAGCGCCGCGGGGCGACGGTGATCCACGCGCCCGCGCTGCGCATCGTGCCGCTGGCGGACGACACCGACCTGCACAAGGCGACGGCCGACCTGATCGCCGCGCCGCCCGACACGGTGGTGGCGACGACGGGCATCGGGTTCCGCGCCTGGATGGAGGCGGCCGAGGGCTGGGGAGAGGCGGATCGGCTCCGCGCGGCCCTGGGTTCCGCGGCGCTGCTGGCCCGGGGGCCGAAGGCCTGCGGAGCGATCCGCGCGGCGGGGCTGCGCGAAGAGTGGTCGCCCGAGTCGGAGTCCTCCGCGGAGGTGCTGCAGCGCATCCTGTCCGAAGGGCCCCTGCACGGCCGGCGGATCGCGGTCCAGCTGCACGGCGAGCCGCTGCCCGACTTCACCAACGCGCTGCGCAACGCCGGCGCCGTCGTCGTACCGGTCCCCGTCTACCGGTGGATGGCGCCCGACGACCCGGCGCCGCTGGACCGGTTGCTCGACGCGATCGCCGCGGGCACGGTCGATGCCGTCACGTTCACGAGCGCGCTCGCCGCGACAGGGCTGCTCCGGCGCGCTCGCGAGTGCGCGCGTGCGGATCAGCTGCTGGGGATCTTCCGGTCGGGGCGCGTGGCCGCGATGTGCGTCGGGCCGGTGACCGCGGGACCGCTGCTTTCCGCCGGGGTGGGGGCCACGTGGCCGTCGCGGTACCGGGTCGGGGCGCTCGTCCGGCATGTCACGGAGGTGCTGGGTGCCTCGGTGCCGGTGCTGCCGGTGGGCGGGCACCGGCTGGAGGTCCGCGGCTCGGCCGTGCTGGTGGACGGCGTGCTGCGCCCGGTCCCGCCGAGCCCGATGGCGGTCCTGCGTGCGCTGGCGCGGAACCCGGGCTGGGTGGTGGCCCGCGCGGACCTGCTGGCGGAACTGCCCGGCGGCGGCGCGGACGAGCACGCGGTGGAGGCGGCCGTCGCGCGGCTGCGTTCGGGCCTGGGCCCGCCCGGGCTCGTGCAGACGGTGGTCAAGCGCGGTTACCGTCTCGCCGTGGCGCTTCCGCACAGCGGCGGTCCCGGTCACGGCGGAGGGTTTTAGCGCGGGCGTCGCCGGCGCGCAGTCCCCGGGCAACGCGGCGTTTCTAGGGTCGTGGCATGAGCATCTGCGACACCATCGGCGGCGCGCCCGCCGTCCACGCGGCCGCTCAGGTGTCCGCGGCGTAACCGTCCAGGGCGCGGAAGATCGCCCGGCTCACGTCGTCGATGGACTGGGCGGCGTCGATCGTGATGACGAGCCCGCGCCCCTGGTAGTAGTCGAGGAGCGGCCGGGTGTACTCGGCGTACACGTCGATACGGTGCCGGATGACATCCCCGATGTCGTCCGAACGGTTCTCCCCGCGTCCGCCCAGCCGCCTGATGAGCACGTCCGGGGGAGCGTCGAGATAGAGCACGGCCTGCGGACTGGTCCCGGTTTCCTTGCCGATCTCGGCGGCCGCCTCGGCCTGCGGCAGGGTGCGGGGGAATCCGTCGAGCACGTAGCCGCCGGTCTCCCTGGCCGCCGCGACGATCCGGTCGTGGACCAGTTCGAGAACGAGATCGTCGGGAACCAGATCACCCTTGTTCAGGTAACCGCGCAGCCGCTCGCCGGTCGGTGACTGGCGGGCGGCCTCCTCCCGGAACATGTCGCCGGTCGAGATATGCGGGACGCCGTACCGCTGGGCGATGCGTTCGCCTTGCGTACCTTTTCCCGCGCCGGGCGGGGCAAGCATGATTACGCGCACCGACTCATCTTGACACGTGGCCGCCTGGTTGCACGTGGCCGCCTGCTGGCACGCGGCCGCCTGCTGGCACGCGGCCGGAAGAGACCTCGACCGGGTAGGCTATCGGGCCGCATGCGCCCTTCGGCCGGACGTGCCCTTCGGCGGGATGGGCCCTCGGCGGACGTGCCCTTCGGCGGGATGCGCCCTCGGCGGACGTGCCCTTCGGCGCCCCTGCGACGGCAGACCGTGGGTCGTTACCGACACACCCATGGGTCGTTCGTGCCAACCCCCGGATTCGACGCCTCTAGCACGCCCGCCTTATCCCTAAAAAACAGCTCAAACTTCGTATTTAGGGATACCCCCGTAGGGGTATCGATTCCATGATCATGGGTCGAAAGGGCCGATATATGGCAGTAATGACCCTCGATCATGAAACTGACGTTCGACAGGCCTGTCCGAAGCTAGTCAGCCGTCCGAATATAAGACGATATGCCAGGACGGGCGACCGCGTCCCGACAGGCTCAGGTAGGCCAATGGCGCGAGTGACCCACGGAACCCCTCGCCTACCCGGGTAGCTGGGCGGGAGATCGCCGACCGCGCCCCGGCCCGACGGGCGGATGCCGCCGTGGCCGGGTCTGCTCTGCTGCGTATATCTAGCGCTCTGCTTGACATCCCAACCATGCTAGATATAGTTAGCAGAGCAGGTCCCAAGGAGGCATCACATGACCAGCAGTGTTAACGAGGAACGCCAGGAGCGGATTCTGTCCGTGGTCCGCAAGGGCCAGGAGGCCACGCTCGACGCCATCAAGGCCGCGGTGGACACCGCCTCGCGTGTGCGTGGCAAGATCCCCGAGGTCAAGGCTCCGCTCGAGGCGAGGCTGCACTTTGAGGGCAGGTTCCCGAGGCTAGAAGGCGAGCTTCGCAAGCTGGAGGGCAGGCTGCCGAAGTTCGAAGGCGCGCTCCCGAAGCTTGAGGAGGAGTTCCACAAGCTCGAGGGCAAGCTCCCCAAGCCGCAGGAACTTGTGTCGGAGGCCTACGACTTCGCGGAGAAGCTGCTCGGTGAGCAGCGCAAGTTCGTCGATGAGGTCCTGAAGACCACCGCGGCGCTGCGCCCGGCCGCCAAGGACGAAGCCGCCGCCGACGCGGCCGCCGCGAACGAGGGCGTCACCGGCGACGCCGCTGCGAGCGATGCCGTCACCGGCGACTCCGCCACAACTGACGCGACCACGGGCGACACCACTGCGCGCGACGCCACGACGGACGCGGTCGCTACCGACCCCGCCGCCGCGGACGCTTCGGCCGGAGACGCTCCCGCCGAAGAGGCTCCCGGGGAGGGCCCGGTCGGCCCGGCGGCCAGCTGATGACCGGTTCTCTCTAGTGCGCGGTGCCGTCCGGGGCGGTGCCGCGCACTATAGTTTGCAGGGAAGCCGAACAACAGGAAGGCGGCGACGTGCCGGACCGGTGGGAGACGCCGCGTGACATGTGGGAAACGCGTCGCGAAGCCCTCGGCGCCTTCATCCGCGAGCGGCGCAAGCAGGCCAACCTGTCCCTCCGCCAGCTCGCGGAGATGACCAGCCTGTCCAACCCGTACCTCAGCCAGATCGAGCGCGGCCTCCACCAGCCCTCGGTCCGTGTGCTGAAAGCCCTGTCCGAAGCTCTCAATGTCTCGGCCGAGACGCTGCTCGCCCAGGCGGGCCTGATCGACGCGTTCGCCGGCGGCAAGCACGGAGAACCGGGCTCCTCGGACGAAACGGCGGCGGGAGACGCGTCGCTCGCGGGGGAGACGGGCGGCGTGCCGGACGTGGAGCTGGCCATCCGCGCGGACAAGCGCCTCGGCCACGAGCAGAAGAACGCGCTGATCGCCGTCTACCGGAGCATGCTCGGCCCCGAGGAGTGAGTGAACCCGGGCCAGTCGGCTGGGACGTGATGGCTGAAGAGTTTGTCTTTGGTGGCGATAGCCACGAATCCGCGAAATATCTGTCGTGACGGGTCCATAGCGGCGTACAAAAGAGCCCGCACAACGTTGTCGTGGTTGTTACTTTCCGAAAGTACTACAAGATTCTTGATAAATCGCCGGTGGTCGTAGAATATGGGGATCGCGGGGCTGTCGCGGGCACGCGGCGGACGGGTGTGCGAGAAGTGGTTTCTGGCCTAGACCTTTGCCTGCTGGGGAAGAGGGTGCGGTGCGAATGCGCTACACGAGCCGATCGGTTCTGGGTGAATCTGTAGCAGGATGATGGCTAGAAGAAAGAGATCCGCACGCGCCGTCGAGCTAGTCGTCCGCAATCATTCTCCGGAGCCCGCGGCGGGATCGATCCGGACCGCCAACGGCGAGCCGGCGGACTTGTTCAACGCCCGCCATTACCCGACGCGGGCGACCTGCCGGGTCTGCGGCGAGGCGATAGCGGCGGATAGCTTCCTCCAGGCATTCCGGCACGTCGAGGACGGAACGCCGGAGTCGTGACCGGCTCGGGCGCGCGACCGGCCGGAACAGCCCGACCCCTGCTTCTCCACGGCCGGCTGGGGGAAGGGCGTCGCGTGCTCAGCGGGTTCTACCTGGGGCGCTATGGGTCGCACGGACCCCAGCGGACGCTGTACGTGCCGGGACCGGTCACGCGCGCACGGGAACGAGCTGATCACCATGGAACTGCAGGCCGCTCGCGCGGCAGCGGCCTTCGTGCCCCGCGCTGATCTCGGCCACACCGAACATTAATAAACTGAGCGCGACTGCCCCCCGAGGAGATTTCGGACGCCGATGCCGCCAATCGCTAAGCATGTCACCCAGTTGAGTGACGGGCGCGAGCTCATTTATTTCGACGACGCAGACACCGCGCTGCCGCCCGAGCGCAAACCGGACGCCCGGCCGTCGCAGCCGCGTCCCTCGTATCCGGAACTGCGCCTCGACCCGCTCACCGGCGAGTGGATCTCGATCGCCACCGCCCGGCAGAACCGCGCGTTCCTGCCGCCGGACGACCTCGATCCACTGGCTCCCGCGACACCGGGGCACCCTACCGAAATTCCGGATATGTACGACGTTGCGGTGTTCGAGAACAAGTCCCCGGCATTCGGTCCCGGGCTCCCGCCGCCCGCCGAGCCGTGCCCGGAGGTCGACAGCGGCGCCGGCCCCATCGGCATCGGGCGGACCCGTCCCGGCTACGGCCGCTGTGAGGTCGTGTGCTTCACGCCCGCCCGAACCGGTTCCTGGGGGGACTTCAGCGCGTCGCGCGCCCGCACGATCGTCGAGGCGTGGGCGGACCGCACCGCGTTCCTGTCGGGACTGCCGGGCATCGAGCAGGTTTACGTCTTCGAGAATCGCGGCCGGGAGATCGGCGTGACGCTGCATCATCCCCATGGGCAGATCTACGCGTACCCGTACGTGACGCCGCGGACGAGTCGGCTGCTCGCCTCCATCGAGGACTACGGCCCGGACCTGATGGCGGACATCCTCGCCTTCGAGCAGAAGTCCGAGCGGGTGCTGATCCGCGGCGAGCACTTCACCGTGTTCGTCCCGTTCGCCGCGCGCTGGCCCATCGAGGTGCACATGATCGCGCACCGCCAGGTGCCGGACTTCGCCGCGACGACTGGCGCGGAGCGCGACGAGATCGCCCTGCTGTACAAGAAAATCGTGGGCGCCATCGACCTGCTTTACGACACGCCGACCCCCTACATCGCCGCGTGGCATCAGGCGCCGGTGCGCCGTGCCCGTGACACGGCGCGGCTGATGCTGCAGATCACCTCGCCCCGCCGCGCCGCCGACAAGCTCAAGTACCTGGCCGGATCGGAGACGGGCATGGGCGCGTTCATCGGCGACATCGCACCGGAACAGGCCGCCGAGCGGCTCCGCGCGGCGCTCGCGGCGAGCGGCGCATGAGCATCGGGAGTCGCCCATGAACGCACCCCGATTTACCGAAATGTACGGACATGCTCCGGCCGGAGTCTGGTCCGCGCCGGGCCGGGTGAACCTGATCGGCGAGCACACCGACTACAACGAGGGCTTCGTGCTGCCGTTCGCGATCGGCGCCCGGACGACGGCGGCGGCCGCGCTCACGGACGAACCCGTCCTGACCGTCACGTCGGCGCAGTATCCCGGTCAGGTGGCCGTTCCGCTGGCCGAGGCCAGCCCGGGCGCGGTCACCGGCTGGGCCGCCTACCCGGTCGGGGTCGCCTGGGCGCTCATTCAGGCGGCCGGTCGTCCGGCCGGCGGCGTCCGCCTCTACATTGACTCCGAGGTGCCGTCCGGATCGGGCCTGTCGTCGTCGGCCGCGCTGGAATGCGCCGTCGGCGGCGCGCTGAACGACCTATGGCGACTGTCGGCCGACAAGGCCGAACTGGCCCGGGCCTGCCGTCGGGCGGAGAACGAGGTCGTCGGCGCGCCCACGGGCATCATGGACGAGTTCGCGTCGCTGTTCGGCGAGCGGGGCGGTGCCGTCTTCCTCGACTGCCGCAGCGAGCACGCCGAGATCGTGCCGCTCGACCTCGACGGGGCGGGCCTGGAAATCGTCCTCGCCGACACGCGGGAGCGCCACTCGCACGCGGTCGGCGGCTACGCCAGCCGGCGCGCGTCGTGCGAGCGCGCCGCGAAGATCCTCGGCGTCCGGGCGCTTCGCGACGTGGGCACCGGCGACCTGGCGAAGGCGGCCGGATTGCTCGACGACGAGACTTTCCGCCGGGTCAGGCACGTGGTGACCGAGGACGCGCGCGTGCTCGAGACGGTCCGGCTCCTGCGGTCCGGGACCCTGGCGTCGAGTCCGGAGACGATCGGCGCGCTGCTCACCGCTTCGCATGAGTCCATGCGCGACGATTTCGAGATCACCACGCCCGCCCTCGACCTGGCGGTCGCGACGGCGCTGGAGGCCGGGGCCGTCGGCGCGCGCATGACGGGCGGGGGCTTCGGCGGCGCGATCATCGCCCTGGCCGCCCGCGACCGCGCGGCACGGGTGGCCGGCGCGATCACGGACGCGTTCGACCGCGCCGGGTTCACCGCGCCCGCGCTGAGCACGGTCGTCCCGTCCGCCGGCGCCCACCGCGACGAGTAACGGGAGCGGCGAGTTAACGGGCGCGGTTAGCCGAAGCGGCGGGCGGAGGCGTCCTCTTGCGCCAGGCGGCGCAGCGCGATGAGCGCGCGCTCGAACAAGACGATGCCGACAACGGCCGCCTCGCTGAGCGCGACCCGGTCCGCGCCGGCACCCGCGTTCGCCGCGGCGACCTCGATGCTGGCCACCTCGTCGGCGGCGAGCGCGCTGAGCGCCTCGGCGTACGCGTGGAGTCCGGCGCCGAGGGGCGCGGCGCCTGAGCGGTTCAGCGCGGCCAGTGTCCCGGCAAGCAGCGCGCGGGCGGGCGCTTCCTCATGCACGGCCCAGCCCAGGTCGCCGATCAGGTCATCGACCTCATCCATGGCCGCGTTCCATTGCGGGTCGGCGTCCGCGGGCGGCATCAGGTGCGGCCCGAGGGAGTACTGCACCACGCCGAGCATGTCATGCAGGCCGACCGACGTGTCGTCGACGACCGACAGGATCTGCTGGATTGTCGCTATCGGCACGCCGCCCGTCTCGATCAGCGCCCGGATGAGCCGTAGTCGCCGCAGGTGCGCGTCGTCGTAGTCGGCCCGGGTCGCCGCGGTCGGAACGCCCGGCGGGAGCAGGCCTTCACGCAGGTAGTACTTGATCGTCGCGACCGGCACCCCGCTGCGCCTGCTGAGCTCCGCCATGAGCATCTGTCGCCCGCTCCCTCCGTCGCGTCTTTGCTCCCGGCCAATCCGGTCGGCCTCGGCCGATTCCGCCGATCCTGGCCGACCTCTTGTAATGGATAGTACAACTATCTAATATTGGTCTCGGATTGGACAGTGGAGCTATCCAATGAGACAGAGGGGTGGTGGACCGGGGAGGAAGCCCTGCATGCCTTCGCGCCGCCGACCCGCACCGGTCGGTCATGCGCAGGACGCGCCCGTGGGCGGGCGAGGCGACCTTCCGGTTCTGGCCTGTGCCCGCCGAGACGCTCGACTCGCAAGGGACCATGGCACCAGGGTTGCGGTCGGCGGCCAGGGAACGGATTGCGGGTACGAATGCGGAGATCATGCGACGTTAAGGGGAATCTGCCTGGCTTACGCCAGGAGCTTGGCCAGCGCCGCGACGCCCACGCAGATGATCACGACGCGCAGGGCCCAGGGCGGGAGCTTGCGGCCGACGCGCGCGCCGATCAGGCCGCCGAGGACCGAGCCGGCCGCGATGAGCCCCGCGACCGTCCAGTCGACGTGCGAGACCAGGATGAACACCACGGCCGCGATCCCGTTGACCAGCGCGGCCAGCACGTTCTTCGCGGCGTTGACGCGCTGGAGCCTGTCGTTGAGGGCGATCCCGAGCAGGCCGATGAGCAGCACTCCCTGCGCCGCCCCGAAGTACCCGCCGTAGAGCCCGGTGCAGAACACCAGGATCCAAAGCACGGGCCCGATCCGCTCGTTGGCCGCCGTCTGCGCCGTCTCCGTCTCCGCGGGTGCGGCCATCTCAGTGGCCGCCGCGGTTGACGGTGATGCTGCCGCCGAGGATGCTGCCTCCTGGAACGCTGCCCCTGCTGGTGCGGCCTCCGGAGGGGCCGACAACGGCGGCGCGGTGTCGGCCGGGACCGTCCCCGGGTGCACCGCGGTCCCCGTTCCCGCCTTCGTGAGCTGTCGGCGCGCTACCCACTCCGCGAGCCGCGGCTGCGCGATCACCATCACGAGCGCGATGCCGATCAGCACCGGGACGATCGTCTGGAACGCGCCCGCGGGCAGCACGAGCAGGAGGATCGCCCCGAGCAGTCCGCCGAGCAGCGACGCCGAGCCGAGGGCCAGCAGCCTGCGGCGCTGCCCCTTCAGTTCCGCCCGGTAGCCGTACGCGCCGGTCAGCGATCCGGGGATGAGGCCGATGTTGTTGCTCACGTTCGCTAGCACGGGGGAGAAGTTGAACGCGAGCAGCGTCGGGAACGTGATGAGGGTGCCGGAGCCGACGACCACGTTGATCGTGCCCGCGGCTATCCCGGTGCCGAATATCGCTAGGTCCTGGAGAATCGCGCTCGGCACGCGTCCAAACTAACCGCTGTTCTACCGCGGATCACTCCCGTTACGGTGTGAGAACAGTCGCATCTATGGGTGCAGAAGCGGCATAGCAGACAAAACGCCGCACTAGCTCGTGTGTCCGGGTGGCTGCCTCCCCTTCGACGGCGCGCGTGCGTGCCAGCAGGTCGTCGGTGTCGACGCCGAGACCGGTCAGTTCCGCCTTCCCGCCGTCTTCGAGCCAGGTGGCGAGCAGGGATGACGTCAGTTCCGGGTGGAACTGCAGGCCGAGGGAGCGCCCCGACACGAATGCCTGGCTGGCGCGGCTGGTGCGCGCCACGACCTTGACGCTGTCCGGCACCGTGAACCTGTCGACGTGCCACTGGAACCACGGACCCGGCTCGATCAGGCCCCCCGGCTCGGCCCTACCCGGCTCAGCGCTACCCGGCTCGGCTGGCCCCGGCCCGGTCAGGCCCGGCGCGCTGGTCTCGACCGTGTACCAGCCGACCTCTGGCTCGGGCGCCCTGGCCACCGACCCGCCGAGCGCCGTCGCCAGCAGTTGCCCGCCGAAGCAGATGCCGAGGAAGGGCACCCCGCCCGCGATCGCCGCGCGGGTGAACGCGATCTCGTCGTGTATCCAGGTCCCGATCGCTTCCTCGTCGTACACCGCCCATGCGGCGCCGAACGCAACGATCGCGTCGTACCCGAGCGGATCGGGGAACGTGACGGTGACGTCGGGGGAGTCGTAGCGCTCGCGCGGCACGACGGTGAACTCGGTCGCGTCGTAACCCAGCGACGTGTAGGCATCGCCGACGAACCCCGGCGAAGACGAGTGATTCTGGTGGACGAAGAGAACCCGCATAGACGGGAGCATAACGGGCGGATCGTTGCCTGCTCTCGCTCCATGTGCAGCGGCAGCCCGAAGAGCGGGAAGATCCGCTCGCTGTCGATGAAGAACGTCAGCTTGCTGAACTTGCCGCCGCTGGCCTCGTGGACCTGGAGCCCCCATGGCTTGTACCCGCCGTTGTCGGGGTCCGGCTTGAACTGGCCCCAGGCCTGGACCCCGTTGGCGCGGACTGGGACCAGAATCGATCCGCGGCACGCACTCGGCGTCGGCTCGAGCATCCACTTCGTGATGTTGACGTTGCCCTCGATCCACAGCTCGAACGGGGGCATCGTCTGGATCGCGTCCGTGTGCAGGAGGTTCAGCAAGGCGGCCATGTCGTATCGCTGGAAGGCGTCGACGTACTTGGCCAGCAGTTCGGCGTTCTCGGGCTCCACGGTGCCGGGGCGCTGGTGGTCCGGCAGGCTGGCGAGCGTCGCGCGGGCCCGCTGGAGCGCACTGTTCACGGACGCGACCGATGACTCCGTGATCGCCGCGGCTTCGGCGGCCGACAGCTTAAGCACCTCGCACAAGATCAGCGCCGCGCGCTGCCGCGCGGGCAGGTGCTGCAGCGCGGTCACGAACGCCAGGCGCACCGAGTCGCGCGATTCCGCGATCTCCGCCGGGTCGAGCTTGTCGTCCGGGATTGGCGTGACCCAGATGTCCTCGACGGGCCATGGCCGCAGAAACGACTCGCTCGGCGGCGAGGAGGGGCCGAGGTCCATCGGCAGCGCCCGCCGCTTGCCGGAGCGCAGCGCGTCCAGGCACACGTTCGTCGCGATCTTGTACAGCCAGGATCGCACCGACGCGCGCCCCTCGAACCCCTCGGCGTTCTTCCACGCGCGGAGCATCGTCTCCTGCACGGCGTCGTCGGCGTCGAATGCCGAGCCAAGCATCCGGTAGCAGTACCCCGTCAGCTCACGTCGATGCTGCTCGAAATCTTGTGCCATTGGCATACGGCCCACCCTACGCCAAGCCTTTGGTTCGTACAAGCTTTCCAATAATCCCGAACTAGAATGTTCACGTCCTCACATATCCCGCACGTCGTCGATGACCTCCTGGCTGGTCAGCCCCCTCCTGAAACTGCCCAGGGCGCGTGTCGTTTTGCGCCGACGAGTGAACAGCGGCGGCTTTTCGAGCGCCATCTGTATATGCGAGGTCGTCTGTGTTCTTTCCGGCCGCGGTAGTCGAGTTTCCGTGCGGGTGATCTGTCTGCTTTCGGGAGATCGAAACCCGTCTAAGACCAGTGGCAAGAGCAAATCCACGAGTTCGCCAGGCCGGTTGGCCAGGATCATGTGGTTGGTGTCGATCTCGCGGTAGCGCCAGGCAGGATCGCGCCGGACGCGGTCGGCGGTCGCCCAGAACGCGCTCGGCCGGTTCGGTGACGGCCGCGGCTCCGCCGTCGCCTTGATGTAGGTGCGCGTGCAGCGGTGGTCCTCGAGCGGCTTGCGCAGCCGGACCGGCTCGCTGAAGCACCTGGCCGGGTGAGGAACGCGGCGGGCGAGATGCCAGGCCGCGTCGACCCCCTCGTCGAAGGCGCGGACGGCGGGCGGCACGAGCCACTGCGCGTCCGGTCCCACGGTCGTGAAACCGGCATGCGCGCCGGTGAGATCGTTCAGCGCCTCGCCGTCCGCTGGCACGAACGCGTCTAGGTACACCAGGTGTGCGACCCGGTCCGCGACGTGCTCGAGCGCGCCGGTGACCACCATGCCGCCGTAGGAGTAGCCGAGCAGGACGATGTCGGACAGGTCCTCGTACAGGATCGTGTTCGCCACGTCCGTGACATGCGTGGCCAGGCCGACCTGCGGGCTGCTCAGGTGCGCGCGCTCGCCGAGCCCGGTCAGGCTGGGCGTGAAAACCTCGTGTCCCGCCGCGCGCAGCGGCCCGCGCACTGTGCGGAAGGCGTAAGAGCCGCCCCACGCGCCGTGTACCAAGACAAACGTTGTCATGTCCTGGACGCTACTGCGGTACCGTCCGTCTCGCCATCTTCCGCCGCTGGCCGGAATCATGAGGGACATGCTTGAACCGGGGGCACCCAGCCCGCCTGGCCCGCCCGCGTCACCTTCGGTGGCTAACGGGCAGGCCGTTCAATCGGGCGGGCCTGCTTAAGCGGGGAGGTTCTCCTCGATCGCGGCGAGGACCGCGGGGTCATCCGGCGTCGTGCGCGGCCGGAACCGCCCGGCGATCGAACCGTCAGGCCGCAGCACGAACTTCTCGAAGTTCCACTGGATGTCGCCCGCCTCGCCGGCATCGTCCGGCACGGCGGTCAGCTCATCGTAGATGGGATGCCGGCCGGGGCCGTTGACCTCGACCTTCTCGAACATCGGGAACGTGACGCCGTAGGTGGCGGAGCAGAACTCGGCGATCTCGTCCGAGGTTCCGGGCTCCTGCCCGCCGAACTGGTTGCACGGGAAGCCGACGACGGCGAAGCCGCGGTCGGCGAGCCGCTCGTGGAGCGCTTCGAGGGCGGTGTACTGAGGGGTGAGGCCGCACTTGGAGGCGACGTTCACGACGAGCAGGGTCTTGCCCGACAGCGCGCCGAGCGAGGAGTCTTCGCCGGCCAGGGTCTTCACGGGGATGTCGTAGATGCTCACGCGCTCACGCTACCGCCGGGAGATGATCGCCTGATGCGGAGGTTCGGCGGATAACAGCGCTGGGCGCGACGCTGGTCACCGTAAGCCCGGTCCGCGAGGACGGCTGGACATGGCGCGTTCTCACCGATCCGGACGGCAACGAGTGCTGTGTGCTCCGCCCGCCAGACGGCTACTGGGCCGACTGAGCCCTTAGCAGCAAGCCACCCAGCGCCGTTATCCCCGAGTGCCCCTAAGCGGTTACCTGGTCGCGGCCGCGAGGGCGGTGCGAATGACATCTTCGCCGGCCGGCGTGCCCTTCTCGTTCTCGAACGGCCCGTACGGAGTGCCGTACACCGGCGTGCCGGGCTGCTGCCGCCAGCCTTCGGCGAGCGTGCCGCCGTCGACGGTGCCGTAGCCGATGGAGTCGAGGAACGTCGTGACCGCCGCCTTCGCCGACGCGTCGTCGCCCGCGACCGGCAGGTACGAGCGATCCGTCGCCCCGGCTGGCCGCGCGAGGGACAGCAGGTGCTTGAAGAAGATGTTGTTGAAGCCCTTCACGACGAGGGCGCCGGGGATGTAACGGAGTAGCAGCTCGCTGTCGGTCAGCGACTTGCTGTCCAGTTCCGGGACCCGGCCGTCGCGCTCTGGGTAGTAGTTCCCCGTGTCGATGACGGTCTTGCCGGCGAGGGCGCTGCCCGGAACGTTCGGATACGCCTTGAGCGGGATCGTGACCACGACGATGTCGCCCGCCGCGCCCGCGTCCCCGCCGGTCGCCGCCCGTGCCCGCGGCCCGAGTTCCGCGACCAGGTCACTCAGCGTCTCGGGGCCGCGTGAGTTACTCAGCACTACGTCGTGGCCGGCGGCGATCGCCAGCCGCGCCACGGTGCTTCCGATATATCCGCTTCCGATAAGTCCCACGGTTGTCATGTCTCGCACTAACCTGGACAGCACCGCGGGCATTCCGCGCACGCCGCGAGCCTCAGGCGGGGGAGCGGATGACGAGCACCGATTCCACCGGCGCACCGCCGAGCGCGGCATAGGTGTGCGGAACGTCACTGATCCATTGCGCCGTCTGCCCCGCCCCGATCTCGGCTTCTTCCCCCTCACGTCCCACGGCAGCCGCTCCCGCCGTTACCACCAAGAGCTCGATCACTCCAGGCCCATGGGGGACCGACCGATGGCACGCACCCGCCTCGATCCGCAAGCGGTAGACCTCCACCGTGTGACCGGCCTCGTGGCTCACGTCGAGCAGTCGCGCGCTGATGCCGGGGGACGCGATCGTGGCACCGGAGCGTTCCGCGAGCAGTGTCGCGAGCGGCACGCCGAGCGTGCCGGCGAGCGCGTACAAGGTGCTCAGAGTCGGGTTCCGGATACCGTTCTCGATCTCGGACAGCGAGCCCTTCCCGATCCCGGCCGCGTCGGCCAGTGCCCCGACGGAGATGCCGCGCTCGTGCCGCGCCGCCCGCAGCCGCTCGCCGACGAGCCGCGCCAGGTCATCAAGCCGCGCCGGGTCATCCACGGTGAGTGAGTCTAATCGGGTTCCGTATACAGAACCTAATCCTCTAATGTTCTGTAAATGGAACGATTCAGCCAGCCTGTCCTCGCCGGCATCCTGACCGCCCTCGTCGGGTTCACGAGTTCCTTCGCCGTCGTCCTGACCGGCCTCCGGGCCGTCGGCGCCTCGCCCGCCGAGGCGGCCTCGGGCCTGCTCGCGGTGTGCGCGACGCAGGGTCTCGGCATCCTCTGGCTGGCACGCCGTCATCGCATCCCGATCACGCTCGCGTGGTCAACGCCCGGCGCGGCGCTGCTCGCCACCACGGGCGTCGTGCACGGCGGGTGGCCTGCCGCTGTCGGGGCGTTCCTCGTTGTCGGCGTGCTCATCGTGATCACCGGTCTGTGGCCCCGGCTCGGCGGCCTCATCGCCGCCATCCCGGCGCCGATCGCGCAGGCGATGCTCGCGGGCGTGGTGCTGCAGTTGTGCCTGGCGCCGGTGCACGGCCTGGCGGCGTATCCGTGGTCGGTCGGGCCGGTCATCCTGACCTGGCTGGTGCTGCTCCGGCTGGCGCGCAAGTGGGCGGTGCCCGCGGCGTTCGCCGTGACGCTCGTGGTCGTCGGCGTCGACGTCGCCCGCCACGGCGGCGCGCACGCGACCTTGCTGCCGCACCTGGACTGGACGGCGCCCGCGCTGACCTTTGCGGGCTTGCTCGGCATCGCGCTGCCGCTGTACGTGGTGACGATGGCGGGCCAGAACGTCCCGGGTGTCGCCGTGATGAAGTCCTACGGCTTTGACGTCCCCTGGCGCGAGACGATGACCGTCACCGGCATCGGCACGACCGCGGGCGCGCTGGCCGGCGGGCACGCCATTAACCTGGCCGCGATAACGGCGTCGCTGGCGGCATCGCCAGACGCGCACCCCGATCCGCGCCGCCGCTGGGTCGCGTCGTACACCGCGGGCTGGGCGTATCTGGTGCTGGCCCTGCTGTCGGCGGCCCTGACCGCGTTCGTGAGCGCCGCCCCCGCCGACGTGGTCAGCGCCGTGGCCGGCCTCGCGCTGCTCGGCACCCTGTCGGCGTCCCTATCGGGCGCGATGTCGGAACCCGAAGGCCGCGAAGCCGCCGCGGTCACGTTCATGGTCGCCGCGTCAGGCCTGAGCTTCCTGGGGATCGGCGCTGCCTTCTGGGCCCTCGCCGGAGGACTAGCAGTCCGAGCAGTTCTCTCATCCCGCCCCTTCAACCACCATCGCCCCTCCAGCCACCACCACCCCTCCAACCACCACCGCCCCTCCAGCCACCGCCGCCCCTCCAACCACCACCCAGCCGGCCCAAATACGCATTCGAGCACGCCATAGCCGGCCCAATCGCGCATTTGAGCCCGCCAGCCGACGTGCTTAAATGCGTATCCGAGCACGTCGCCGAACCCCGTTATCCCCCAGGAGTAACTTTTCTCATGGCAAGCCAGCTGACGAACCCTCCCCTCGCCGTGCTGAAGTCGCTGGCCGACGTCGTCGGCGAGCAGCATGTTCTGACCGGCGATGCGGCGGCCGGTTACACCGTGGACTGGACGGGGCGGTTCAAGGGCCACGCCCCGGCCGTGATCCGGCCCGCCGACACCAATCAGGTCGCGAGGGTACTGCGGCTATGCGCGGACGCGGGCGTGCCTGTGGTCCCGCAGGGCGGTAACACCGGCCTCGTCGGGGGCGGCGTGCCGCTGCACGGGGAGATCGTCCTCAGCCTGACCCGCCTGAACCACCTGGGAGAAGTCGACTACGAGGCGTCTCAGGTCACCGCAGGCGCTGGCGTCACACTCCAGCAGGTCGCGGACGCCGGCTCCGGCCTCGACCTCGGCATCCAGATCGCGAGCCGGGAGAGCGCGACGGTCGGCGGGGCGATCGCGACGAACGCCGGAGGAGTGAAGGTCCTGCGCTACGGGCCGATGCGCGCTCAGTTGCGCGGCATCGAGGCCGTGCTCTCGGACGGGACCGTCGTCTCGCACCTCGCCGGCCTGGTGAAGGACAACACCGGTTACGACTACCCGTCGCTGCTCGCCGGATCCGAGGGCACCCTGGCCGTCATCACGCAGGCACGCGTGCGCCTAGTGCCCCGTCTGCGCGATCCGGTCACCGTGGTGATCGGACTCGACAGCCTCGCGGAAGTCCACGCCGTCGCCCGGCAGGCGCTCGCGGGCGTGTCCGGACTGGTGTCGGCCGAGTTCTTCACGCAGACCGGGCTCGACATCCTCGCCGAGCACGCTAGCTTGGTCCCGCCGCTGGCGGCGCGGAAGCCGGCCTACCTGCTGCTGGAAGCGGACGGCCCGAGCGCGCTCGAAGACCTCGCGGGAGTCCTCGCCGAAGTCGGGTCCGCGGACGATTCCGTGGCGGTCGGCGAGTCACCGGCCGACCGGCGCCGCCTGTGGTCCTACCGTGAACGGCATCCTGAGGCCGCCGGCTTCCTCGGCACGCCTATCAAGCTGGACGTCTCGGTGCCCGCCGCTCACTGGGTGCGTCTGGCGTCCGAAGCGACGGACGTGATAACAGCAACGGACCCCGGTGCCAAGGTGATCACGTTCGGACATGTCGCTGACGGCAACGTCCACGTCAATATCGTCCCGGCGGGCCCCGCCGACGGCCGCCACGAGGACGCGTTGTTCGAGTTCGTCGCCGCTCTAGGCGGTTCCATCTCCGCCGAGCACGGCATCGGGACACTGAAAGCGAAATGGCTTCCCCTCGCCAGGACGGACGAGGAACAGGTCCTCTTCAAGCGTATCCGGACGGCCTTCGACCCTTCGGGAATCCTGAACCCCAATATCCTCCCCAGATAGCCGGTTAGCCGTTTCGGCTTGCCTGCTCAAAAGCGCATTCGGGCCGGCAACTTAGCGCGCTCAAAAGCGCAGCCGAACACGTTATAGCGTGCTTGTTTGCGCATTTGGGCCGGCTAGGAGGGGCGCGGCGGCAGGCGGCGGCGCCGGCTGGGAGGGGGCGCCGCACGGGGCGCGGCGGCAGGCGGCGACGCCGGCTGGGAGGGAGAGCGCCGGCTGGGGGAGGCTACGTCAGCAGGGAGTGGACGCCCGAGGGGAGTCCGCCGGAGTCCGCTTCGGAACGGATGTGCCCGAGGAGCGTCTCCTGGAACGCCTGCGCCGCCCGTGTCGGCTGCACGTCCGTGCGCCGTGCTAGCGCGACCGTGCGGTGCAGTCCGGGCCCGGCGAGCGGGAACCCGGTGACGCCCGGTCGTCCGGGGAGCACGACGGAGGGGACGACGGCGAGGCCGAGTCCCGCCTCGACGAAGTGCAGCACGGCGTCCATCTCCCCGCCCTCGATGGCGAACCGGGGTTCGGCGCCGGCCCGCCGCCACGCCGCCAACGTCACTTCCCGCAGGTCGTAGCCTTGCCGGAACATCACGAGCTTCCGGCCGCGCAGGTCAGGGATGTGGACCTTGCCCCGGCGCAGGGGCGGCGGGTCCGATGGCGGCGCGGCCACGACGAGTTCCTCCCGCAGCAGCGGCTCGGTCTCCAGCGCGGGGTCGCCTTCCTGCAAGGGCAGCACGATCAGGGCGAAGTCGAGTTCTCCGTGCGCCAGATCCCCCACCAGGTCGCGGGACCCGCCCTGGACGACGCGCAGCTCGATGCCGGGGAACGAGAAGTGGAACCGGGCCAGGGCGTCGGCGAGCAGGCTGCCGAGCAGGGACGGGGTCGCACCGATGCGCACTCGTCCGCGGCGCAGGCCGGTCAGGTCCTGCACTTCGCGTCGTGCCGTGTCCACGTCCGCGAGGATGCGCCGAGCGAGGGGCAACAGGGCTTCGCCCGCCGGCGTGAGGGTGATATTGCCGCGTGCACGTGAGAACAGCGGCGCCCCGAGGTCGGCTTCCAACGCCGCTACCTGCTTGGATAGCGAGGCCTGCGCGACCCGCAGGGAGGCCGCGGCACGTGTGAAGTGCCTCACCTCGGCGACGGCGAGGAAGTAGCGAAGTTGCTGGATCTGCACGGTTCATAGCTTATGGCTATGGAAACCACTACAGCCATAGATTGGACGCCCCCAAGGCCGCGGGCCTACGGTGCGGAGCTATGGCCGCCCCACCCGCGCAGTCCGCCCCGCCACCTGCCCCATCGCCTGCCTCGTCGCAGCCGGAAGCCACTTCGCCGCGCCCGAGGACGATCCCGCGCGTCGTGACTTCCGCGCAGCCGCGCACCGGTTCGCGGGCGCTGCGCCTCTACCGGTTGACGATCGGCAAGAAGGCCGTCATGGCCGTCTCCGGCATCGTCTTCCTGCTGTTCCTCCTGCTGCACATGCTGGGGAACCTCAAGATCTTCATCGGCAAGGCCGACTACAACAACTACGCGGCGTGGCTGCGGACGATGGGCTCCCCGGCGCTGCCGCCGAACACCGGCCTGATCATCCTCGACATCGTCCTGGTCGTTTGCGTCCTGCTGCACATCGGCTCGGCGGTGGAACTGGCCCTGCGTGCCCGCCGGGCCCGCCCGGTCCGGTACGCCGGCGGCCGTCCGCCGCAGAGCTACGCCTCGCGGACGGTGCGGGTCGGCGCGATCCTCATTGTGCTGTTCATCATCTACCACCTGCTCGACCTGACGGCCCTCGTGGTGAACCCGAAGAACATCCCGGGCGACCCTTACGACAACGTGGTCGCGGACTTCCGCAACCCGCTCGTCACGATCTTCTACGTGGTCTGCCTGATCGTCATCGGCTTCCACATCCGCCACGGGATCTGGAGCGCCACGCAGACGCTCGGCTGGGGCAATGCCCGCCGGCAGCGGGCGGTCAACGCGTTCGCGATCACGTTCTCGGTGATTCTCATCGTAGGGTTCCTCGCCGTCCCGTTCGGCGTGGTGATCGGAGTGGTGCACTAATGGACGACAACGACCTGTACATCGTTGGCGAGCCGGTTCACGACGACAAGGCTCCTGAAGGCCCGATCGAGCGCCGCTGGGACGAGCGCCGCTTCCACGGCAAGATCGTCAACCCGGCCAACAAGCGCAAGCGCTCTGTCATCGTGGTCGGCACGGGCCTGGCGGGCGGCTCCGCGAGTGCCACTCTGGGCGAGGCCGGCTATCAGGTGACGACGTTCTGCTACCAGGACAGCCCGCGGCGGGCGCACAGCGTCGCGGCGCAGGGCGGCATCAACGCGGCGAAGAACTACCGCAACGACGGCGACTCGATCCAGCGGCTGTTCTACGACACCGTCAAGGGCGGTGACTACCGCTCCCGGGAATCCAACGTCTACCGGCTGGCGCAGGTGAGCGTCGAGATCATCGACCAGTGCGTCGCGCAGGGCGTGCCGTTCGCCCGCGACTACGGCGGCCTCCTCGACACGCGCAGCTTCGGCGGCGTTCAGGTCTCGCGGACCTTCTACGCGAGGGGGCAAACGGGCCAGCAGCTTCTGCTCGGCGCCTACCAGGCGCTGGAGCGGCAGATCGCGGCCGGCACCGTGACGATGCACACCCGGCACGAGATGCTGGAGCTGATCGTCTCGGACGGAAGGGCACGCGGCATCGTCGTCCGTGACATGGTCACCGGCGAGATCGAGACGCACCTGGCCGACGCGGTGGTGCTGGCCTCCGGCGGGTACGGCAATGTCTTCTACCTGTCGACCAACGCCAAGGGCTGCAACGTGACCGCCACCTGGCGGGCGCACCGCAAGGGCGCGCTGTTCGCCAACCCCTGCTACACGCAGATCCACCCGACGTGCATCCCGGTCAGCGGCGACCACCAGTCCAAGCTGACCCTGATGTCGGAATCGCTTCGCAACGACGGCCGGGTGTGGGTGCCGCTGAAGAAGGGCGATGACCGCAAGCCGCAAGACATCCCCGAGGGCGACCGCGACTACTACCTGGAGCGGATCTACCCGTCCTTCGGGAACCTGGTCCCGCGTGACATCGCCTCGCGGGCGGCCAAGAACGTCTGCGACGAGGGCCGCGGCGTCGGCCCGGGCGGGCGCGGGGTCTACCTGGACTTCGCGGACGCCATCCAGCGCCTGGGCAAGAGCGCGGTCGAGGCCAAGTACGGCAACCTCTTCGAGATGTACAACCGCATCACGGGCGAGGACCCGTACGAGACCCCGATGCGGATCTACCCCGCCGTGCACTACACGATGGGCGGCCTGTGGGTGGACTACGACCTGCAGTCCACGATCCCTGGCCTGTTCGTGATCGGCGAGGCGAACTTCTCCGACCATGGCGCGAACCGCCTCGGGGCGAGCGCCCTGATGCAGGGCCTGGCCGACGGTTACTTCGTGCTCCCGAACACGATCGGCTCCTACCTGGCCGACGCCCCTTACGGCGGGACGAAGGACGAGGACGTCGCCGAGGCCGTTCAGGCGGTCAGGGACCGCGTCGCGAAGTTCCTCACGATCAACGGCAGCCGCACCCCGGACAGCTTCCACCGCGAACTCGGCCGCATCATGTGGGAGTACTGCGGCATGGAGCGCACCGAGGAGGGCCTGCGCAAGGCGATCAGCGAGATCAGGAGCCTGCGCGAGGAATTCTGGCGCGACGTCAAGGTCACCGGCACGAACGAGGAACTCAACCAGGTGCTGGAGAAGGCCGGGCGGGTGGCCGACTTCTTCGAGCTCGCCGAGCTGATGTGCATCGACGCGCTGCACCGGGAGGAGTCCTGCGGCGGCCACTTCCGCGCCGAGCACCAGACGGAGGACGGCGAGGCGCTGCGCGACGACGAGCACTTCGCCTACGTCGGCGCCTGGGAGTTCAGCGGGACCGGGCAGAAGCCGGTGCTGCGCAAGGAACCTCTCGAGTACGAGTACGTCCACATGACCCAGCGGTCTTACAAGTAGCGGGGCAATCAACGTGAAGCTCACTATCCGTGTCTGGCGGCAGCGGAACGAGGCCGACCCCGGCCGCCTGGTCGACTACCCGCTCGACGGCGTCGAGCCGGACATGTCGTTCCTTGAGATGATGGACATCCTCAACGAGCAGCTGATCAAGAGCGGCGAGGACGCGATCGCCTTCGACCACGACTGCCGTGAGGGCATCTGCGGCATGTGCTCGATGGCCATCGACGGGGTGCCGCACGGCCCCGAGAAGGCGACGACCACGTGCCAGCTGTACATGCGGCACTTCAAGGACGGCGACACGATCACGGTGGAGCCGTGGCGGGCCGCCGCGTTCCCGGTGCTCAAGGACCTGGTCGTGGACCGGTCGGCGTTCGACCGGATCATCCAGGCCGGCGGGTACGTCAGCGCGCCGACCGGCAGCGCTCCCGAGGCGGCGACGCTCCCGGTGCCGCACGAGGACGCGACCAAGGCGTTCGACGCCGCGACGTGCATCGGGTGCGGCGCGTGCGTCGCGGCCTGCCCGAACGCCTCGGCGATGCTGTTCACCGCCGCGAAGGTGACCCACCTCGGCCTGATGCCGCAGGGCCAGCCGGAGCGGGCCCAGCGCGTCGTCGCGATGGTGGAGCAGATGGACGCCGAGGGCTTCGGCGGCTGCACCAACACCGGCGTCTGCCACACGGTCTGCCCGAAAGGCATTCCCCTCGAGACCATCTCCCGCATGAACCACGATCTCCTCAAAGCCCTTAGACCGTAACTTCACTTAACGTCCAAGGCGCCTGCGCCGGGCCCGGCACCTCTGTCCGCCTGGCCCAAGCCTCCGCCGCGTTTGGTGCACTGGCGCCGTTGAGCCAATCCGATTGGCTCAACGGCGCATCTGACCCAGCGCGACGTCTACCCGCTCGCCACGGTTTCGCCGTGAAGCACGCGATCCTGGACCTGGATAACCTGCCGCGGGCCTAGTGCCGCGTCCGCGGAAACGGAGGGTCAGTCGCCCGCGCCCGCCCTGACCAGGCCGCTTTCATAGGCGAACACGACGAGCTGAGCGCGGTCCCGGGCACCCAGCTTGGTCAGCGCTCGTCCGACGTGCGTTTTCACCGTCGACCCGCTCACGTACAGCCGGGACGCGATCTCGTCGTTCGACAGGCCGGACGCGATCAGCGCCACGACCTCGCGTTCGCGCGCGGTCAGCTCGGAAACGCCGTCCACCGTCGACAGCGACGGGGAGGCAGTGGACGCGAACTCGGCGATCAGCTGCCGTGTCACGGCCGGCGACAGCAGGCCGTCGCCCGAGGCGACGACGTGCACGGCGCGGATGAGCTCGACGGCGTCGGTGTCCTTGACCAGGAATCCGGCCGCGCCCGCCCGCAGCGCGCCGAAGATGTACTCATCCAGGCCGAATGTCGTCAGGATCACCACCCGCACGGCGGCTAGCGCCGGATCGGCCGCGATCTCCCTGGTCGCCCCGATGCCGTCCAGGCCGGGCATGCGGATGTCCATCAGCAGGACGTCGGGCCGCAGCTCGCGGGCCAGCCGCACCGCCCCGAACCCGTCCGCCGCCGAGCCGACGACGGAGATGTCGTCCTCCGCGTCCAGCAGCGCGGCGAACCCGGAGCGCACCAGCTCCTGATCGTCGGCGAGCACGACGCGGATCATGCCGACAGCACCGGCAGGGGCAGGCGCGCGATTACGCGGAACCCGCCGTCCGCCCGGGGGCCGGCGCTGAACGAGCCCCCGAGCGCCGCGGTCCGTTCCGACATGCCGGACAGGCCGTTGCCGCCGGGACCACCGTTTGACGTCACGCCCGCGCCGTTGTCCGTCACTTCTATCTCCACGGAATCGGGAGCGTACCGCAACAGGACGGCGGCCGAACTGCCGCCCGAGTGCCGCACGGTGTTCGTCAGCGCCTCCTGCACGATCCGGTACGCGGCCGCGTCCACGCTGGCCGGCAGTTCGCGCACGTCACCGTCGGAGGACAGTGACACCTCGAATCCCGCGGCCCGCGCGCGTGCCGCCAGTTCGTCCAGCCGTGCCACCCCCGGCGCCGGGGCCAGCGGAGCGCTGCCGTCGCGCAGCGCTCCCAGGACGGTACCCAGCTCGGCCAGCGCCTGCCCGCTGACCTCGCGGATCGCGGTGAGCGCCTCCCGTGCCCGGTCCGGGTGCCGGTCCATCAGGTGCAGGGCCGTGTTCGACTGGACGTTGATCACCGAGATGCTGTGCGCCACCACGTCGTGCAGGTCCCGGGCGATCGCCAGCCGCTGCTCGGTCGCCCGCAGCGCCGTGGCCTCCTCCCGCTCGCGCCGGGCGGCGGCGACCCGGGCGTTGCGGGCGCGGATGATCTCGGCGACCAGCAGCATCGTGAGCAGGGCGGCCAGCTCCGCGAGCGCGGAGGTGATCGGCGTATGCAGCGCCGACAGCCCGTAGCCGATGACCAGTGACGCGACCGCCGCCCACCGCCGCCCGCGCAGCACCGCGCTGAAGAACGCGATGATCAGCGCGAGCCAGACGTTCGGCGTGTCGAGCGCGCCGGCCCCGAGGGTCGCCGCGAGGACGACCGCGAGGGTCGCGGTCGGGTACGGCCGCCGCGCGAGCAGCGCCAGGCCGCCGATGACCTGGAGAGCGATGCCCAGCGTCCCGGGGTGAACCACTGTCGCGTGGTGTCCCCAGTGCGGGGCCAGCGCACCGGCCACGTCAACGCCGATGGCCAGCGCCGCCAGTGCGGCGTCGGCCACCCATCTGCGCGTTGTCGTGGTCATCATTCCCGACCGTACCCGCCGGGACCGGCATCGCGTCATCGTCCTGAGGCTGACATCGCCGCTGCCCGCGTAGTCCTGGGGATTACCCAGGTCTGCCCGCTCGCCCGACGACGCGTCGGGGTGCCTGCACGCACTGTTGGACGCATGGGAACGATACAGATTTCCGGCCTCAAGAAGCGCTTCGGCGCGGTGGCGGCGGTGGACGGCCTCTCGTTCGTGGTCCGTCCCGGCACCGTGACCGGCTTCCTCGGGCCCAACGGAGCGGGCAAGACCACCACGCTCCGCATGCTCCTCGGCCTCGTCCGCCCGGACGGGGGATCGGCGCTGATCAACGGCGTCCCCTACCAGAACCTGCCCGAGCCGTCCCGCGCGGTCGGGGCGGTGCTGGAGGCGTCCAGCTTCCACCCGGGCCGGACGGCCCGCGCGCACCTGCGCATCCAGGCGGCCGCGGCCGACGTGGATCAGTCGCGGGTCGACGACGTGCTATCGCTGGTGGACCTGGACGGTGCGGCGGGCCGGCGGATCGGCGGCTTCTCGCTGGGCATGCGGCAGCGCCTCGGCCTGGCCACGGCGCTGCTCGCCGACCCGGACATCCTCATTCTCGACGAGCCGACCAACGGCCTGGACCCGGAAGGCGTCCGCTGGCTGCGTGACCTGCTGCGCGGCTTCGCCGCCGAGGGCGGCACCGTGCTCGTCTCCAGCCACCTGCTCGCCGAGGTCGCGCAGACCGTGGACTCGGTGGTGATCATCCAGCGGGGCCGCCTGGTCAGGCAGGGCCCGATCGCCGAACTGACCGCCGACGGCGGCGGTCTAGAAGACGTCTTCTTCAGGGAGGTCTCCCGATGACCCGCCTTATCCGTCTCACCCGGGTCGAGTGGCTCAAGCTCACCAGCACGCGTTCCAGCTACGGGCTGCTGGCGGTATCGGTCGGCCTGACCGCGGTGTGGAACATTCTCGAGGCCTCTCGCGCCGGCACCGGCAGCGGGCCGGATCCGCTCAACACGTTCACCGGCCTGCGGGAGATCGTCGCCGGGGGAGTGTGGGACCTCATTCTCGCCGCGGTGCTCGGGATGATGATCTCCAGCGGGGAGTTCCGGCACCACACCGCGACGTCAACGTACCTGGCGGCGCCGGACCGGAATCGGGTGCTGGCCGCCAAGGCGATCACGGGCGTGGTCGGGGGAGGGATATTCGGCCTCGCCGGCTACGCGGTGGCGTGTGCGGTCGGCTTGTCGTTCGTGGCGGCGAAGGGCTACCCGGTGGTGATCGGCGCCTCGACGTTCGTCGACTGGGGCGCGGGGCACCTCGTCGGTGGCGCGCTGCTGGGCGTGATCGGCGTGGCCGTCGGCTCGCTGATCCGCTCGCAGCTCGCCGTGGTGATCGGGGCGTTCGTGTGGTCGATCATCCTCGAAACGCTGATCGGCGGACTGTTCCCGGCCGTGCACCCGTACCTGCCCTACACGGCCGCGACGACGCTGGCGGGCACGGCGCTCGGCGTGGCCAGCTTCGGCTCGGGCGGCGGCGCCAGCTCGGTGGCGCCACTTCCGTTCGCCGCCGCGACGGGCCTGCTGCTGGCGATCGGCGTCGTGATCGCCGCGATCGCCGCCCGCACCACGGTCCGCCGCGACATCACGTGACACCACGGGACGCGCCCCGGCGCGTGACACGCCGCCACGGAGGCGCGGCGCGTCACGCGCCGTGTCCCCTGTCCGCACCGATCGGGCTGCCCGTACGATCCGCGCTGCCTGCTCCGATCCGCGCGCCTGCTCCGATCCGCGCGCCTGCTCCGATCCGCGCGCCCGCTTCAGTCCGTGTGTCCGCTCCAGTCCGCGCGCCCGCGCCCCATTCCATGGGTCGTTCATGCCACAGCCCCGATTTGGCCGTCAAGGAGCGCCCGCCTTATGGCGAAATATTATGGCGAACTTCGTATTTCGGGATACCCTGGTAGGGTATCCATTTCATGATCACGGGTCGAAAGTGCCCATATACGGCATCCATGACCCATGATCATGAAAGTAGTACTCGCCGGAATCTATCCGGGACATCGTGGCACCGGATATAAGGTGATTTAGTCGGTCGTCCAGATCCATTCAGTGAGCCGCAATCGGCCTGGCGCGCCAACGACCCATGAAAGCACGAACTACCCGTGTAAGAGACGGTGGGCGCACCTGACCGGCGCGAATGCGCATTCGCGCACGCTTCCGTACAAGCTCAATTACGCATTCGAGCAGCCTATGGCGAGCTCGTTTGCGCGTTCAAGCACGTTGGGTGGGTCGGGAGCCGAGCGACCGGGAGTAACGCAGTTCCGGGACGCCGAGGTACTCCTGGACGATGTCGGTGCGCGGGGTCCAGCCGCGGCGCTCGTACATCCGCCGGGCGCGGTCGTTGGCCGCGAGAACCCACAGCCACGCCGTCTTGTAGCCCGCTCCGGCCAGCTGATCGAGCGCCGCGTCATGCAGCGCGCTGCCGATGCGCCGGCCCCATTCCTCCGGGAGGACGTGCAGCGCCGCCATCTCGCCGCCGGGGAACCTCCGGTCGGCGCGGGCGACGACCGACCCGACCGGCCGCCCGTCCACCGTCGCCAGCAGCGCGACCGCGGTCGGGTCGGCCAGGCGGGTGTCCCACTCCCCGGCGAGCTGGTCGGCGGTCGGCGGCGGTGAATCAGCGGGGAAGAACGGGCGGTATCCCACGGCGACCGCGGCGGCGTGAATCCGGGCGCATACCGCGGCGTCCGTGCAGCGCTCGATGATGACGTCACCCATGAGCCGTTAGCCTACGCTCCGCCGCTCTGCGGTTTCCGGCCCCGCGGCGGCGGGCAACGGCCACTCGGCGACCCGCTCGCCCAGGTAGACGCGGGCAACCGTCGTCACGAAGGAGTGGACGGCGTCCTCGCCGGGAGCGAGCGGCCCCGCCGACGCGAATGGCGACGACAGCCCGCGCTGGACGGACTCGCAGGCCGCCCAGTCCTGCTGGTTGGTCAGGTCCCAGAAGTCCGCCGCGTAAGCGGGGTCGAAGTCCGGACGCCCGGCCGCCTCGGGCGCGAACGACCAGCTGCATTCGATGATGGTCCGGTCCGCCGCGACCGGCCGCAGGATATGGGTCATGACGTAGTCGGGATGCAGGCTGAGCAGGACGTTCGGGAAGATCGCCACGTAAATGACCGTCCGCAGCGCGTCGCCGGACAGTCCGCGCAGCGGGACGCCGCCGCTCCGGCCGTCCAGGGACATCGTCTCGGCACCGGGACGCAGTGACATCCAGCCGCCGATCCACGCCCCGGACGCCGGGTAATTCTGGCCGCTGCGCGGCGGGCTGACCCGGCACAGCTCCAGATGGATCGACGGGCAGTGATAGCACTCGTGATAGTTCTCGGTCAGGATCTTCCAGTTGGCGGCGGCGTCGTAGGTGCGGGTGGCCGCCACCTGCGTTCGTGATGGCTGATGGGGCGAGATAACGGGGTGCAGGCCGGCCAGGGGGAGCTCGCCCGCGGCGCCGCCCGACATGTCGACGAAGAGCAGGCCGTGCCATTCGGCCACGGGCAGCGCGGTCAGGCTCCAGCGAGCGGCGTCCGCGTCGCGATACCCAGGTGCGCCACGCAGGCGGCCGTCCAGCCGGTACGTCCACGAGTGGTACGGGCACACGACCGCCCCCGCCTGCGTGGTGGCACCGCACGGGAGCAGCTCGTGGCCGCGATGGCGGCACGTGTTCGCGAACGCGCGCGCCGTGCCGTCGTCGCCGCGGACCAGCAGCACGCCGCCGGGAACAGCGAGCTGGTCGCCGGGCGCGGGCAGTTGCGCGCCGCGCGCGGCGCACGTCCAGCCGCCGCCGAAGATGTGCCGCCGCTCCCACTCGAACACCGCCGGATCTGTGTACGCCGACGGCGGCAACATCACACTTTCCTTAAACGAACTCAGGACCTCGAGCAGGGCACGCTTCTCCACTGGCGCCGGAGGATAAGCGGCCGGGTCGCGACTGGCCATGCCGTGAAGCGTAAATGCGGTGTTATCGCATGTCCAGGGCGTGAGGTGCTGGTGAGAGACTGGGAACGTGACGGTGATCGACGAGTCTGCGCGGCAGCTGCCAGCGCCGCCGCTGCGGCCGTTCGTCGAGTGGTACGCCGGGTACCGGCAGGCGGGAGTGGCGCCGGCCCGGCACCGCGGGCTGCCGTCACCTTCGCTGACGTTCATCCTCACGCTCGATGACCCGGTCGTCGTGGCTGCGCACGCCGATCCGCGGCAGCCGCCGGAGGAGTACACGACGCTGGTGGGCGGCTTGCAGACCGCGCCCGCGCTGATCACGCACGAGGGACGCCAGTCGGGGGTCCAGCTCGGGCTCACCCCGCTCGGGGCCCGGGCGCTGCTCGGCAGGCCGGCGGGCGAGCTCGCGAACATCGACGTGGACGCGTCCGTGGTGCTCGGGCGGTTCGCGGGGGAACTGCGGGAGCGGATCGCCGGACAGGCGACGTGGGCGGGACGGTTCGGGGTGCTGGACGTGGTGCTCACCGAAGCGGTGCTCAGCCAAGCGATGCTCACCGGGCGTGCGGCGGAGGTACGGCCCGAGGTCGCCTACGCGTGGCGCCGCCTGCGGGCCATGAACGGCGCGGTGCCCATCTCGGGCCTGGCGGCCGAGACGGGATGGAGCGCGCGGTACCTGAACGCGCGGTTCGGCGCGGAGACAGGCCTGTCGCCGAAGGAAGCGGCGCGCGTGTTCCGTTTCACCGCCGCGCGGGAGCGCATCGCCCGGACGGTGGTCAGCGGGGCCGGTCATTCGCTCGCGGAACTCGCCGCCGAATGCGGGTACTACGACCAGGCGCACCTGGCCCGGGAGTTCCGGGCGCTCGCCGGCTGCCCGCCCACGCAGTGGGTCGCCGAGGAGTTCCGAAACATCCAAGCCAGTGTCGCTGACCAGCGGGAATGATCGATGACATGACAAACGAAGCACCGGCACCGCAAGTGTGGCCAAGCCTCGGCGCCCGGGATGCCCGCGCGCTGATCAAGTTCCTCGTCGACGCGTTCGGGTTCGAGGAGACCGTTGTCTACGGCGAGGGCGACAACGTCCACCACGCCGAACTCGCCTGGCCCCCGGGCGGCGGGGTCATGCTCGGATCCAGTTCCGACAGCAGCGAGATGAACCTCCGGCCGGGCACGTTCCACGCGTACGCCGTCACCGACGACCCGGACGGGCTGTTCGCCCGGGCCGTCGACAACGGCGCCAAGGTCTGCCGCGAACTCACGGACCAGGACTACGGGTCACGCGAGTTCTCGGTGGCGGACCCGGAGGGAAACCGCTGGTCGTTCGGGACGTACCGGGGCCACCCGCGTCGGTTATGGGGCGGTGTTCGGGGTGACGCCGACGTCGACGGTCACCCAGCCGACGGTGCCGTTCGGCCCCTTTGCCTCGATTCGGTAGTAGCCGGCGGCCGGGAACTTGACGCTGAAGGTCGCCTGGCCGTTCACCAGGGTTTCGGTCGCCGGGAACGAGGACGGGACCGACACGCCGGAGGGCGGTGTCAACGTCAGGTTCACCGGGCCGTTGACCGTGTCGTCGAGGGACAGGCCGCCGGTCTCCGCTTCGAGGTTGATCGTGAGCGAGCTGTTCACGCCGGGCACGCCGATGTCGGTGAGGATGCCGCCGCTGCCGTGGAAGCCGATGGTGTCGGCGGGGGCGACGGGCGGGGCCGGTGGCGCGAGGGGCGCCTGGCGGAAGTCGAACGCCGACAGGAGGTTGTTCTGCTTGGCGTTCAGCGAAGTCAGCGGCGGCAGGCCCCAGAGCGTCTGCATGAACTTGAGGATGGAGACGTTCGTGGTCTGCTGGTGGAAGACGCCCTTGCGGGCGTACGGGCTGATGATGATCATCGGGGTCCGGGTGCCGTAGCCGCTGGCGTAGGAGGGGGCGACGTTGTCCCAGAAGCCGCCGCCTTCGTCGTAGGTGACGAAGATGGCAGTGGAGTCCCAGTACTGACTGTGGGCGACGGCGTTCACGAGCTGGCCGATCCACGCGTCGCCTTCGCCGATGTCCTCCGGGGGCTCGGTGCTGTAACCGACGCCCGGACGGACGAAGGAGAAGTCCGGGAGGTTGCCGTCGGCCAGGTCGGTGAAGAACTGGTCGCCGGTGGTCAGGTCGGCGCTGTCGTCCGAGGGGATGATCTGGTCCCAGATGGTGCCGTCGAGGACGGATGGGGGCAGCGCGTAGTAGATCTTCCAGTTGCGGTCGTGGGCGCTGAGCTCGTCGAAGATCGAGTTCCATGGCTGCGTGGAACCGGGCTCGAGGTTGTTGTAGTACCAGTCGTGGGCGGTGCCGTTGAGGGCGGTCATCACGTTGGGCTGGGTAGGGGCGATGACCGGCTGGAAGTTGTGGTCGGCGAGTTCGAAGTTCTGCGCCAGGTACTGCTCGTTCGGATCGAAGCTGGGGCCGAACTCGGTGATCGCCGACATCCCGTCCTGGGGAAACGTCGTGTAGTGGTCCATCTGGTAGCCCTTGCCGGGCACGTAGTCCATGGCCATCTGCTCGACGACACGGGAGTTGTTGATCGAGCCCTGGATGTCACCCTCGTTGGGGGTCGCGTAGACGGGGGAGACATTGGGGGCGGAGTCGAAGTAGGCGTTGGGGTTGAGGAACGACGCGTTCTGGGGGATCCCGTCGGCGCCGGGGAAGCTGCCGAAGAGATTGTCGAACGTGTGGTTCTCGATCATGATCTCGATGACGTGCTTGATGGGGGAGTTCGTGATGCCCGCGCTGGAGGCGCTGGTGGTGGAGACGCTGCTGGTGCGCGCGACCTTGGGCGCGGCGTGCGTGGTCGTGGCGGCGGTCGCCGAGGTCACGGCGGCCGCGACGGCGAGCAGCGGCACCGCCCCGGCCACCAGGAAACGCTTGTATCTCATGCGTATACGGTGCTTTGGCCAGGTGGCCGCTGTCGAGGCGAGCAGATGAATCATCTATGAACAGAATGAATCACGCTGACTCAGGTAGCCGGATCGTTTCCCGTCATCGCCGAACGTGGCGGCCTGCTCGGACTGAGTGGGCGCTGGCGGCGCTGGCTAAGGGTGCGTCGGTCGGCGGACGTGCAGGTGCCCGTCGTCGGGGGAGTCCGGAAGCAGTGGCGGCACCACCGCGGACAGCGCGAATCCGCCATTGGCCGCTACCCGGCAGGATGCCACGTTGCCGACGGCGTGGGTCGGGGTCGGTTTGCAACACGGCGAAGCTGAAGCGGGTTCCAGCCTGGTGGGCCGCCTGGCTGACCTGGACGATTCGGCGCGCTTCCTCCTCGGTTGTGGCTGGCTTCCGCAGCCAGCGCCGCATCACCGGATCGCGGTGGGCGGCGACCATCGCGGGAATGTCCTGCTCGGTCCAGGGACGGAGCAGGAGGCCAGGCGCCGTTGTCGACGGCGGCACGATAAGCGTGTCGTGGTCCATCTATTGTCGGCGTTACTGGTTTCCGGTGCTCGCGCCTTGTTCTTGTGTCTTCTGGGCGAGCCGGTTACGGACCATGAGGGCAGGCAGCAAGTTGAGATCAACCGCGAATGCCTGCTCGTAGGCAGTCTCAATCAGGTCCAAAAAATCTCCGATGTCTGATTCCCTCGGGCGGAACCTGGCGATTATGTTGGCAGTAAAGAAGAATGGGGCGGCCATAAATTTGTACGGGTCATCGAACGCGTCAGCGAAGACGTCGGTGTAGGCGTTGAGCCCGATGGCGCACTGGGAGAGCCACAGGTACACGTTCTGCTCCGTGACCCCGAACCGCTCGTACTCGGTTCCTTCTTCCGCGATCCCCTGAGCCATCTGCCGCAGCCCGGCATCGGTCGGCCACCTGCGGCTGACCACGTCGATGGCCGTGTATGCGCTCACGAATCCGCACAGCCCAATAGATCCCGCTAGCTGTTCTTCCGGCATTTGCTCCAGCATGGTGTGGAGTTCACTGACATGGCGCAAGCCTGCATGGTTAAGTGCGTCGCGGAACGGCTTCTCGTTCTCTTCGGGGATTCTCCAGTTCGGGTGCATCTCAGTGTCTCTCTCTCATCCTGCGGATAACGTTCCGGATCCTGGCGTGCATAGCAGGCGCGAGCGCGGAGGCGGCGATGGCAAACACTGCTATTCCCGGGGGCAAGGTGCCAAACGCCGTGACAGCAGTATCCGCTAGGTGCACGGCCCTGTACTGGTCCTCCGGCGGCATGTCTTTGACGGCGCGGCGCGCGGCATCCCCATCTACGAGCAGCGACAGCCCCGGAGGAACGATCCCGAGCGATCCGGCAAGCCCGAGGGCCGCCTTGCCTGCCTCCATGCTTTCTGGACTGAACCGGGCGTGTGCTGCCTCGGCGTATGCGCCATTGGGGCCCCTGACCAGGCGGCTGCTTGCTTGGTCAGCATCATCGTCGGCGAGCGGCGTATCGGGGTGTGCTGTATGTCTGGCGACGTCGGACTTCGCCGACGGCTCAGGCTCCTCGCCGCTATCTGGCGAACGGTCAGGTACAGGCTGCTTCTCAGGCCAGGCTTCACGCTCGGCTTTTAGCTCGTTGATCTCCTGCTGAAGTCGAAGCTTGTCGCTGATCTCCTGCGCAAGCTGAGCCTTGACAGTCTCAGTCTCGGCCCGGAGTTCGGCTATCTCTGCCTTATGCTCTGCTGCCTCTGCCTTGTGCTCGGCGTCAGCGGTCTGCATCTGGTGTTCCATGGCCTGCATCCGCCGCTCGAACACGGCCCAGGGCTGCTCGCCGACCACATCTCGCCCCGCGTCGGGGTGGGCCTCCGGGGCCGCGGGCGGCTGCGGCCGCTCGCGGGCCGGCTCGGCCGTCTGGTCCTGCTCGGCTGCCCGGTCGCGTTCGCCGGCGCGCTTATCGGGTGTGGCCGCCGTTTCCTCGTCGTCCTCCGAGCGGGCGTTCCGGGCATCCCGGCCGCCGCGGCCATCCTCGGCGGATTCGGCTCGTTTCCCGGGCGGCCCGTCCCCGTCGTTGCCCTCCTCCTCGGCCTCGGCCGGGGTCACCGACCCGTCGTCGCCGTCAGGCCGCACGCGCTCGCCGGGCTCAGCCACGCGCACGCGAACGAGACCGTCCGGCACGCTGTCCGCGCCGGGGCGTGCCCGCCCGGCGGTCTCGCCGCCGGGGACACGGTCTTCGCGATCGGGCTGGCCGTGCGCGGGTTCGACCGCCGCGGGCACGTCGGCCCGCCGGGGACTGTCTTGTGCGTCCGGTGTTTCCAGCCAAGGTCGGCGTACCGGCGGACGTGACATCACGTCCCTGGCATGTTCGGCTTCCGAACGCGGTTCGGCCAGGGTCGGCCTACCGTTCTCGGCGGGAACTGCAGACGACGAGCGCTCGGTATCGCCTTGCACGGTGTGCTCGCGATCGGTCCGCGCCGGGCGCGCCGGGTCGGTGGCGCCGTCTTCGTAGCGGCGGACCGGGGGCCGGGACATCACGTCCCGGGCGTGCTCGGTTTCCGACCGTGTCTCGGCCCGCGGCGGTGGAGCCTTGGTCTCCGTGGCGCCGGACTGTCCGGTGCCCGGCTTGTCCGGCTGCTGATCCCCGGACCCTGAGGGTTTATCGAGGCTCATGCGCTGCCGCCGCGCCAGAGAAAGCCGCGCCAGAGAAAGCCGGGACAGAGGAAGCCGGGACAGAGGAAGCCGTCCCGTGGCCCATCAGGTCCAGGGGCCATGTGCAGTCGTTGAACGAGAGGATCGCGGTCGCGAGTCGTTCCGGCCAGGCCGGACTGGACGGGGAAGCCCCGACGGCCTGCCCGATGACGCTGGGCTCCCGGTTGCCGAACATGACATCGTGCACGACCCGGGGATCGCCGCGACTCTCGGCGTCGAGGTGCGCGACCGCCTCGGCCTGGGCGGCGATAGTGTCGCCGGGGATGACCTGACCGCACAGTTCCTGCCAGCGGGCGGTGGACGCGTGCGGGCCCCGGCCCGGATCCCCTTTCTCCCGCTGCCGAAGTTCGACCAGGATCCGGCGCCACATGTAGGCGGGCGCGTTCCACTCCGGCTCATGCGTCGCGCACAGCCAGCCGCCCTCGTCGATGGCGGTGCGCATCGCGGCCGTGACGTGGGCGGCGAGTGCCGGGCCGGCCACGCGCGTGGCCATCACCGGGATGCGGGCGGCGACCGCGTTGTCGACGGCCTGCGCGAGGGCGCAGTCCCGCAGCCGGTGCTCCATCCTGTCCAGGTCGCGCAGGAAACCGGGGGCGGGCATCGGCATCGCCCATCCGGCCAGGTGCGCGACGACTGACAGTTCGGCCCACAAGGTGGTCCGCCGGTCCCGGGCGAGCGCGTTCCGGGCGGCGTTGACCTGCCGTAGCGTGCACGCCGCCCGTCCGCAATCCGGCGGGCAGGCCGTGCTGCGGGCCGCGACCAGTCCGTCCGGGGGCGCCGCCCGCACCGTGCCGGACAGCTCCCGGTCTGTGCCGTCGGGGAGCTTGGCGAGGATCGGCCGGTCCATGCCATCGGTGAAGACGGAGGCCTCCCCGGGCACGAGCGTGACGAGGTAGGCGGACTGCTCGGGCGACAGGTTCATCGTCGCCCCGACGACGTCGCGGTCGTCCTGGGCGGGCAGGCGGTGGACGATCTTCACGGCGGTGTTCTTGATCGCGTCCGGGATCAGCTTGGAGGGGATCTGCTCGGCGATGACCAGTCCCTCGCCATAGGCGCGGATCTCCGCCAGCAGTCCCGCGAACATCTCCACCGCGTGCGCCGCCGCGCCCGACCCCGCGCCCGGAGTCGGCTGTCGGAGCAGGCGGTGGGCCTCCTCGATGACAGTCAGGTGACGCAGGACGGTACGCCGGGACCGTTCGGGAAAGCGATTCTGCATCCGCAGGTGCTCGGTGAGCCGGATGAGGACGGCCCCGGTGAGGAATGCCTTGTCGGTGTCGTCGCCGCAGTCCTCGATCTCCAGCACGACATTCGACTTCAGCAGCCTGCCGTAGTCGAGCGGGAAGCCACCGTCCAGGAACCGGCCGGTCGTGCCGGTGCGCAGTGAGCCGATGCGGACGGACACGAAGCCGCGGATGTTGTCCCTGACCTCCTGCCCGTAGCCGATGTCGTTGACCACGGCCAGCGCGGCGGCCTGCAGGTCCGCCAGCGTCGGGTAGGACGCGCCCGCGACCGACGGGACGCCGTTGATGAGATCCCAGCCGGCTTCGGTGTAGCAGCGGGTCAGCGCCGTGGCCAGCACCTGGGGGAAGGGCTCTTCCGCCTGGAACGCGGCCAGGAACAGGGCACGGACCAGGTCGGCGTGGGCCTGCAGGGGGAACCGCTGCCCGCCTGGTCCCGTGGCGGGCTCCAGCGGGTTCAGGCCCGCCGGGACGACGCCTGGATCACCGGGCCTGATCGTGATCACCTGCGTGTCCGGGAGGCGGGCGGCCATCAGCCGGTATTCGGCCTTCGCCGGCTCGATGACCAGCCACGGAATGCCCGCGCCGGTGGCGGACTCCAGCAGGTGGCGGACGGTCTGGGACTTCCCCGAACCGGTCGCGCCGCACACGAACGTGTGCCTGTTCAGCGAGCTGCGCGACACCGACAGGTGGCCGGAAGGAACCCGTGTCCCGTCCAGCGCCTCGCCGAGCCTGATCGCGTCCGAGTCGTCATCCGCGCTCGTCTCCGGCGTCACGTCGAAATCAGGCTGAAGGGTGAGCCGGATTCCCGGCACTTCCCGGGCCGGCGGGACGGCCAGGGCCGCCAGCAGCAGGGAGGACGCCGTGCAGGGGAACTCCGGCTCGGGGTCGGGCCATTCCGGCTGCCCGTCACCGATTGGCGCCCGCAGTGCCGCGGGCGCGCTTTCCGGGCGCCAGGCGGGGTGCGGGCCCACACCGCCGGGGAACAGGCCCGATCCCTGGGCGGGCCGCGGCGCGTTCGCGTACTGAGCGGAGCCTTGGCGCCCTGGCGCGGCTGAGTACGACGTGGGGTCGGCGTAGGGCGGCGGTGGGACGGACTGTCTGCCCGCGGACGGTCCCCAGGGCGGTGCGTCGTCTTGACCGAACTGCATCGCCAGGACGTCACGAGCGAGCGGGCCGGGCTCGCCGGGTTGGGCCCCAGGGGAATTGGCCCCGTCACGTCGGGAGCCGGCGCGTATGGTCTCTTCGGCGGTGGCCCCCAGCAGTCGCGGGAGCGGCCCGGTGTCCTCTTCCCGCTCGGCGAGCCCGAATGGAAGACCGCGCAGATCCAGGGACGCCGCCAGCAGCGCGCCGACGCGGACCGCCGCCCGTGACGTCGCCGCCCCGGCCAGCAGGTAGATGTCCCACAAGCCCGTGGACACGGACTCGCGCAGTTCCTCGTGCCGGGCCCGGGCGCGGCGCTCGGCCAGTTGTGCCTTCGGGCTGTCGTGCCGCTGCGCGCTAAGCTGCGCCAGCGACGCGTCCAGCAGCATCTCCTCCCGCCGGTCCTTGCCGACCGGGACCGCGAGGACCAGCCAGCCGAACGGGCCGCGCCAGGCGCGCAGGAATCCTTCCTCTAGCGACGGGCCGCCCTCGCCCGGCGGCGTGCCCGGGTTCCTGTCCAGGAGCGCGTCGGGCGTGATCGCGACCGGGACCCAATACGGCAGCACGGCGAACGCGCTGGCCAGCCCGCCGGGCGGCAAGGCCCGCGCGAGCGCGCCGGCGGGGTAGGCGAGCGGGGTGGCGGAGGCTGCTCCGGCTTCCTCGTCGGGTTCGTCCGGTCGCAATCCGTCGCCGGCGGCGATGACCCGGACCTGGCCGCGCGGCTTCTCCCGTACCCAGCCGAACGCGACCGGTTCCCGTCGGCGGGACGCCGGTGCCAGTGACTGCGCGCGCTTATCGCGCTCCGTTATCGCCAGGGCGCCTGAGGCATTATCGGCGCTTGTACCGGAGTGATCGCGCGACGGGGGGCGCGGTATCTCGGTGATCTCCCAGGCGGGCAGGCCGTTCAGCTGCTGCCAGGCCGGAGCGCTCATGGACCCACCATACTGGACCATAGTGGCAACCAGTTGCGTTCGGCTAGCGCTCATGGCTGCACGTAATTAAGGGCCGGCCGGTCGCCGGGACGCTAGGAAACTACGCGGGTCCTGGGCCGCTCTCGAGCGTGGCGTCCAGGCGGCACATGCGGTGCGCGAGTTCCTTGGACGTGCTGGCGTAGACCCAGAGCATTGTCATGTCCGGTGACGGCGGCCGCGACCCCGCCGCCCGCACGGCCGTCCACTGGCCGCCAGGCGGTGGCAGCCACACCGCCCAGCGCGGATGCTCCCGGTATAGCGAGATAAGCGCGGCCAGCGTCTCCTCGTTCATTAAGTCGAGCGTATACGACGCTAGTCGTGTAGCTGGCAGATTCGAGCCCGTCGCGAACCCGGCCGTCGTAAGCTTCGGTGCTAGCTGGTGACCGTCACGCGCCGTTGATCGCCGTCCGCAGCTTCGCCTAGTTGCTTTCCGGTAGTTTTCGCATGCTTTTAGTGACTATGGGAGGTCGGCATGGCATCATCGGCACGGGGATGTCACTGACAGGCACGTGGTGTCGGCCGCGAGGGTCACTGACAGGAAAGGGAATCGCGCATTGAGCTACCAGCCGGTCCCGTCGCCCGGGGCGCCTGAGCAGGTGTCGCCTGACCAGGCATCGACCGCCCCGCCGCCACCAGATCCGCGGCTGCTGCTGTTCACGCCGGGCCCGCGGCTTGGCTGGGTGTTCCGCGATCGCCGGGAGCTGGCTTCTCCGTACCCCGAGCCGCAGCCGAGCCCGCAGGCGATCCAGGACCGTGCGGCGGCCCGCTCGACCGCCGCCGAGGAGAAGTGGCAGCGCGCCTGGCGGTGGGCCGGGAAGCCGAGCATCGCCCTCGCGATCCTCCTCGTGCTGCTGGCCGGCTGCTCGCACGTGGTCTCCGGCTCCAGCTTCAGTCCCGGCCTCACGATCATCACGATCGTCGTCCTGTGCGTGCCGGGCCTGGGCTACACCGGATGGTGCTGGTTCAAGCGTGACCAGTCCCGCGAGGTCCCGCCGGAGCAGGAGTACAGCCAGGCGGTCGCGGAGTGGCAGCAGCGCGCGCAGCAGCACGCCAGCGCCGAGCTCGCGCGCCTCGCGGCGCACCCTGAATGGGGCAGCGTGTCCGTCCCGCCCCGCCGGACCGACGTGTACGGGGGCACCCTCGCCGGGTGGCAGGCGCTGCTCGCCGTGCACGGCTCCTCGCTGCTCGCCCAGCGGCCGCTGATAATCGCCGACCTCACCGGCCAGTACGCGACGGCCCCGCTCGTGAGTCTCGCCCAGGGCGTTGGCGTCGCCTCGGCCGCCTGGCGGCTGCCCGGCGACCTCGGCCGCAGCGGCCTGCTCGCCGAGCTTTCCCCCGAGCACCTCGCGGACGCGGTGGCCGAAGCCCTGCACGCGGGCGCGCAGGGCGGCGCGCGAACCGAGCGGGCCATCGATGCCCGCATCATCCGCCAGCTCGCCGAGACGCTGGCCGGCGGCGGCCTGACCGCGCGCCGGATGACGGCCGCGATCCGCACCGCCCTTGGCCACGCCGGGGCCGGCGACCCCCTCACGAAGGCGGAGGAGGACCTCATCAAGGGCCCCCTGTTCCCGCCCGGGACACGGGAGCAGTACGCGCCCAGCCTCGTCCGCCTCGACGCCGTGTTCGCGAAGCTGGCCGAGCACGCGGGCGAGGGCTGGCCCGCCGGCCCCGCGCAGCTCACCTGCCTGAGCCTCGACGCGGGCGCCCGCAGCGCCGCCAGCGAGGTCCTCGCCGCGCTCGTCGTTCAGTGGCTCACCGTCCAGCTCACCGCCCAGAGCGGCGCGGCGCCCGCCGTGATCGTCGTCGGTGCCGACGAGATCACCCGCGCCCACACCGAGCGCCTCGCCGACGCCTGCGAGCTGCGCGCCGTCCCGCTAACCCTGCTCTTCCGCCACCTGCGCGACGAGACCGCCGTGCTGCTCGGCGGCGGCACCACCGCGTTCATGCGCCTCGGCAATCATCACGAGGCCGAGCAGGCCGCCACGTACCTCGGCCGCCAGCACACGTTCGTGATGTCGTCCTTCACCGCGACCCGCGGTGGCAATGCCACCAGCAGCAGCGGCGGCAGCGACGGCTACGGCACCAGTGACACCTCCAGCAACGCCAAGACCAGGGGGTGGCAGAACAGCGGTTTCCTCGGCTTCGGCGGGGACTCGTCGGGCGGGAAGTCCCGCACGACCGGCACAGCGGAGTCGCGCAACTGGTCCGGTAACTGGTCGCAGGCCGACGGCACGAACTGGGCCGATGCCAGCGCCCGCCAGCGCGTCTACGAATACCGCGTCGAGCCATCCGCCCTGCAGAACCTGCCCGACTTCGCCGTTCTCCTCGCGGACCGCACGACCGGCGCCCTGCGGTTGCGGGCGGTGGAATGCGACCCCGAGATCATCACCCTGCCCGGCGCGAGCACCGCGCCGCTCGGGCAGGCAGGGCAACTCGCGCCGCACGCGGGAGCGCCGCAAACAGGTGCGCCGCAGAGTGCCGCACCGCCTGCCATCGCGCCCGCGGGCGCCACCTGGCCACGGCAAAATCAGCCAAGTGATCAGTGGTGGCTCACCCCGGACCAGCGCTCCTTATCCCAGAAAAGACCCCCGCATCCAGGGAAAAGACCCCCGCGGCCCGGGAAAGAGAGCCCGTCGCGGCTTATGCTGGTGGCACCCTGCGCAGGGGAGGCAACCGTGCGGTCTGCGACGTTGATCACCTGGGCGATGACCGCCGGGGTGGGTAGCTACATGCTGCGAACCTGGATCGTGCGCGGAGGATTGCGCCGTGAGCGCGCGCGTGCCGGCGGGCTGCCGCCTCAGCTGCTGTTCGGCCACGCGACGCTGGCGCTCACCGGCCTGGTGCTCTGGGGAAGCTTCGTGCTGTCCGGCGAGCGGGCGCTGGGCTGGGCCGGGATCGGCTGCCTGATGGTCGCGGTGGGGATGGGCGTGAGCACCGTGACGCTGTGGACGCCGTACCCGGCGGCCAAGCCGGGGGAGCGGCGAGTGCAGGGGGAGAAGCCACGGGCGCCGGGGGAGAAACCAGCGGATCGCGCCCCGGGCCCGGTCGGTGATCCGTTCGAGGTCACCGACGACATGATTGCCCGGCTGCTGGACGACCCGCGCCCGGAGCGGCGGGAGCACGCTATCCGGCCGAACATGGCGGTGCTCGTTCCGGTTATTCACGGATTTCTCGCTATGGCGACGTTCGTGCTGGCAGTGACGGCCGCGAGTATGCCGTTAGCGGCCGATGATCGCGAGTTGAGTCTTGCGGATGCACGCCTGTGCTACCGATACTGCTTGGATGGGCGACCGAAACGTACTCGGCGGCGAACTTGAGCCATGCGGGAGTGACCCGCTGACCGGTTTCTACCGGGATGGGTGCTGCAACACCGGACCCGAGGACCGAGGAAGCCACACGGTCTGCGCGGTGGTGACGGCGGAATTCCTTGAGCATCAGCGGAGCATCGGCAACGACCTGACAACGCCTGTGCCCCAGTTCCGGTTCCCGGGACTGGTGCCGGGAGACAGATGGTGTGTCACCGCGGCGAACTGGCTGCGCGCGCACCAGGACGGGGTGGCCGCGCCCGTCGTGCTGGCCTCTACGCACGAGCGCACGCTGGAAATCGTGCCGCTCTCCGCGCTGAAGCAGCACTCGGTGGACGTCCCCGCGGATGCTAGCGCACTGGAGGATACCGAGCGCTGAGGCAGGCCGTACTTCTCGAACGGGAGCCTTCCACACTCAGCGGGAGGATTCAGCCCCCGCATATATTCGGGTGGTAGCTCCATCGTTAGATGACCCCTAGCCCGGGAAACTGGTATTCATGCTGTTTATGACTCCGTCGTCAGCCCACGGCTTGCGCGCCATCCTCGTGCGGTCAGCCACGTGGTACACGGGGTTCGCTGTCTACGCTGCCTGCGTGGCGCTGTTCAGCGGTCCTGGGCTTGATCACATGTGGGGCGACTGGGCCGTCGGGGGCTATGCCGTCGCGGCCGCGATAGCGAGCATGCGGCCGACGCTTCGCGGTCAGTACGCGGCGGTGGCGGTGGCGGTGCTCGGCGCCCTGGTGGCACCGCTGATCTGGCTGGCGGTCCGCGAGCCCATCACGTCGGACTCCCTGGTCGTGGCGCGGTCGGGCGTCCTCCTGCTGCATCACGGCCTCCCGTACCTGCCGTCCGCGCGCGTGCTGGCGGGCGGCTGGCTCGCCTATAACCCGTACCTGCCGGTGATGGCCATCTTCGGCCTGCCGCGGGCCTTCGGGCTGCCCGGACTGCTCGGCGACCCGCGGCCGTGGCTCGCGGCGGCTACCTTCGGCGTGCTATATCTCACATTTCGGATCACCCGCGGCGCTCTCGAGGCACGACGCGCCCGCCCGGGGTACCAGGGACCCGACCACACGCAGCTGCCGATGGCGCCGGTGGCCCTGGCCGCGATCCTGATCGCGTCGCCGGTCATGGCCTTCCCGCTCGCCATGGGTATCACCGACCCGCCGATCATCGCCCTGATGTGCCTCGCGCTCGCGCTGATCTCCCAGCCGCGCCACGTGCTGTGGGCCGCCATCGTCATGGGTGCGACCGGGGCGATGAAGTACACGGCGTGGCCGGCGCTGGCCGTCATCGTGGTCACGGTCGCGGCCCGCGACGGTGCGCGCGCGGCGGTGCGGTTCACGTCGACCGCGATCGTCAGTGCCGTCCTGCTGGCCCTGGCGTTCGCGCCGACGGCGTTCTGGCACCTCCGCGCCGTCCTGCAGAACACCATCGACTACCCGCTCGGCCTCACCAAGGCACATTCCCCGGCGCAGAGCCCGCTGCCCGGCCACGTGCTCACCGACCTCGGCCCCACCGGGCACGCGGCGGCGCTCGGCCTGCTGGCCATCGCGGGTCTGGCCATCCTCGCGTCGCTGGTGTTCGCCCCGCCGCTCACGCCGCAGCGGGCGGCGATCCGCATCGCGCTCGGGCTGACGGTGCTGTTCACGTTCGGCCCGGCCAGCCGCTTCGGCTATTTCGTCTACCCGGTCGCCCTGTGCGCGTGGGCGCTGTTGACTTCCCGCCGCATGCCGCGGTTCGCGAACTTCACCGGCATCCCGGCCATCGCGTTCCAGCGCCGGCCGGGTCAGGGATGGGACCCGGGAAACTCGGTGCCTTCGGAGTCGGGGGCGAACAGATAGCGTTGGCCTTATGGCGATCGAGAAGCGCGCCCTCGGGCGTACCAAGGCTGACGTGACCATTCTCGGCTATGGGGCGATGGAACTGCGGGGACTTCCGCGCGGCCCTGAAATCGACGACGACACTGCTGGGAAGCTGCTGAACGCCGTGCTCGACGGCGGCATCAACCTGATCGATACCTCCCCGGACTACGGCCTCAGCGAGGAGCGCATCGGCCGTTTCGTCGGCCACCGGCGGGACGAGTTCTTCCTGGCGAGCAAGTGCGGCTGCCTCGTCGACATCGCGGCCGACGCGAAGCCGCCGTATCCGCACGACTACGGCGCGGCCAACGTGCGCGCGGACGTGGAGCAGAGCCTGCGCCGGCTGCGCACCGACCGGCTCGACCTGGTGCAGGTGCACATGTCGCCGAGCAAGGCGCAGCTTGAAGAGAACCGCACCGTCGAGACGCTGCGGGAACTGCAGGCGGAGGGCAAGGTCCGCTTCATTGGCATGTCCGGCATCCTGCCGCATCTCGCCGACCACATCGCGATGGACGTCTTCGACGTCTTCCAGATCCCGTACTCGGCCGTCCAGCGCGACCACGAGGACCTCGTCAACGAGGCGGTGAACCACGGCGCGGGCACGCTGATCCGCGGCGGCGCCGCCCGCGGCGCCCCGTCGGAGGAGAAGAACTGGAGCACCGGCCCGCTCACCCAGTCCGCGGGCGTGGGCCAGCGGAACTGGGAAGCGGGCGACCTGGACGGCCTCCTGCGGGAAAGCGGCCTGAGCAAGATGGAGTTCACGCTGCGCTTCACGCTCAGCCACCCGGGCCTGTCCTCGACCATCGTGGGCACCTCGAACGCGGCCCACCTCGTGAACAACATCGAGGTCGCCGAGAAAGGCCCGCTCCCCGCCGACGTCTACGAAGAGGCCAAGCGGCGCCTGCCCCGGTAACCCCGCCGCCGGCGGGCTAATCCGTTCGCCGGCCGGCTAATCCGTTCGCCTGCCGGCTAATCCGTTCGCCTGCCGGCCCGGAGGGATGCCAGACTTCCGTCCATGTCTGCACAGTTGTCTTCAGTGGCGGTCTACTGCGGCTCGAACCTGGGCACCGACCCCGCGTTCGGCCACGCCGCGACTTCCCTCGGGCGGATCCTGGCCGAACGCGGTATCCGGCTCGTCTACGGCGGCGGCCACGTGGGCCTGATGGGCGCCGTCGCCGATGCCGTCTTGGACGGCGGCGGCGAGACCTATGGCGTGATCACCCAAGCCCTGGAGGCGAAGGAGATCGCGCACCGGCGCCTGACCAGCCTCAAGGTCGTCGGCACCATGCACGAGCGCAAGGCCGCGATGGCGGACGCGGCGGACGCGTTCGTCATGCTGCCGGGCGGCTTCGGGACGCTGGACGAGTTCTTCGAGGTCCTGACGTGGACGCAGCTTGGCATTCACGCGAAGCCGTGCGGAGTGCTCGACGTGGCCGGGTACTTCGCGCCGCTGCGGGCGCTGCTCGACGGTGCCGTGACGGCGGGGTTCGTGCACCCGGCCCACCGCGACATGGTGATCGTGGACACCGATTCGGGCCAGCTGCTGGACCGCCTGGCCGGCTGGACTCCGGTCACCGTGAACAAGTTGCTCGACCGCACCGAGCGCTGACCGCGAGCACTCAGCCTCAAGCGGGAAGCCCTAGCGCTTGCGGGCGACCCCGCACCAGCCCAGCGACCGGCCTGGATCCTCCGTCATGTCGTCGTCGGCGTCGGGAAGCCATTCCGGCAGCCACACGATGCCCGGCTCCAGCAGTTCCAGGCCCGCGAACAAATCCTCGACCTCGGCGCGCGACCGGTTGTGCATGCTGGACGTGGCCTTCTGATAAACCGCGATGGCATCGTCGAATTCCGCGAAGCTGTCCGCCGTGGCGTGCGACATGACAAGGCAGCTTCCGGCGGGAAGCGGTTTCATGAGGCGGTCGATGATCCCGCGCGGGTTTTCGGCGTCCGAAATGAAATGCAGGACGGCGATGAGCAGGACCGCGACTGGCTGGGTGAGATCGATCAGGCTGCTCAGCACGGGATCGGCGAGTATCTCCTCCGGCTGGCGCAGGTCGCGCCTGATAATCGCGCTCCCTTCGACGGCGTGCAGCAGGTCGCGTGCGTGGACAACGACGACCGGGTCGTGGTCGACGTAGACGACGCGGCAGCGGCAGTCCGCGGTCTGGGCGACCTCGTGCACGCTGTTCATCGTGGGCAGCCCCGTGCCGATGTCGATGAACTGGCGAATGCCGAGTTCCGCGACGAGGTACCGCACAGCCCGCCCGAGGAACTTCCGGTTCTGCACGGCCGCCGTCTGGATAAGGCCGGGGGGCATCATCGCCATGACCTTCTCGGCGGCCTTGCGATCGGCCGGGTAGTTGTCCTTGCCCCCGAGGTAGTAGTCGTACATCCGCGCCGTGCTGGGGACATCGGGACGGAACTCGGTTTCGCGCGCCATGCCCGCGATTATCCGCGCTCAGGGCCACCGCTGCCACCTCGATGCGTGGTGATCCCATTACAAACCGGAGACCGTCCCGCACTCGAATCCGCCGGCCCGCGGGCGCCGCCGGACCGCCGCCGGACCGCGGCTGGACCGCCGTCAGATCGCTGCCTACAGCGGTGGGTCGACCGGCTCCGATTCCAGCGCCAGCACGCCGAACACGCACTCGTGTACCCGCCACAGCGGCCACGTGCCCGATTGTCCCGGCCATGGCGCCGGCAGATCAAACGACTTTCCGGGTAAGACAACAGTCGTGACCAGCTGGGTGCTCCACGTTGACCTCGACCAGTTCATCGCCGCCGTCGAGGTGCTCCGCCATCCCGAACTGCGCGGGAAGCCCGTCGTCGTGGGCGGCGACGGCGATCCGGACAAGCGCGGCGTCGTCTCGACCGCCTCCTACGCGGCGCGCGAGCTGGGCGTTCACTCCGGCCAGCCGCTGCGCACGGCGAAGAAACGCTGTCCCGACTGCGTGTTCCTGGCGGTGGACGCGCCGGCGTACCTGGAGGTGTCGGAGCGCGTGATGGACGTGCTGCGCGACACCGGCTGCCCGGTCGAGGTGCTCGGCTGGGACGAGGCGTTCGTGGGCGTCGACACCGAGGACCCGGAGTCGTTCGCCCGCGGCCTCGCGGCCGACGTCCGGGCGGCCACGGACCTCGACTGCTCGGTCGGCATCGGCCAGAACAAGCTGCAGGCGAAGATCGCGACGGGCTACGGCAAGCCGGCGGGCGTCTTCCGCATCACGGGCGAGACCTGGTATGACGTCCTCGGTGACCGCCCGCCCGACGCCATCTGGGGCATCGGGGCGAAGACGGTGACGAAGCTGGCCGCGCTTGGCATCGGCACAGTCCGTGAACTGGCCGCCGCCGACCCGGACGTGCTGGCGAAGCAGTTCGGCCCTACGACCGGTCCATGGTTGATCATCCTCGGCCGTGGTCGCGGCGACCGTGACGTCGATCCGACCCCGTATGTCCCGCGCTCACACGGCCGCGAGGTCACGTTCCAGCGGAACATCGCCGACTGGGCGCGGGTAAGCGCGGAGGTGGCGGCCCTCGCCCGTCAGGTCTCGGGCGAACTAGCATCACGTCCCGTGTCCCACGTAGTGGTCAAGGTTCGTTATGCCCCCTTCGAGACGGTCACCCACGGAGTGCCGTTCACGGGACCGGTCGCTGCGGACGCCTTCGAGGCGGCGGCCCTCGCGGCCCTGACCCGGTTCGAGTCACGGAAACCGGTGCGCCTGCTCGGCGTCCGCGCCGAATTCGCCGACGCGCCGGAATTACGGCCCGTCGCCGAACCCCACCCCGCCACCCCGGACCTCGGCACCCCGGACCGCGGAACCCCGGACCGCGGCACCCCGGACCTCGGCACCCCGGACCTCGGCACCCCGGACCCGGCACCCCGGACCCCGGAACCCCGGACCTCGGAACCCAGGACCCGGCACCCGCCCCCCCGCACCCCGGACCCGGCACGCGGGCAACCGGCACCCTGCACCCAGCACCCCCGCA
>Ga0210389_10000188_pt1 | contig 65011 bp, 57 predicted proteins | sample IncBWH28OmetaG_FD_160127 | JGI IMG/M metagenome (GOLD analysis project Ga0210389, IMG submission 160127) | Forest soil microbial communities from Barre Woods Harvard Forest LTER site, Petersham, Massachusetts, United States - Inc-BW-H-28-O ...
CACCAACCGTCTCCGTCACAAGCACCCCACTGACGTTTCAGGTGAAAGATGCGGGTAGCCCGCAGCAATCGAAGACCGTCAATCTGACGCTTACGATTACACCTGCGACCTTGGCAATTTCGACGAGTTCAATACCCAACGGGCAGGTTGGCGTAGCGTATAGCACGACGCTGGTTGCAAGTGGGGGAACCACTCCCTACACCTGGACCCTTACTAGTGGCGCATTACCGGCAAATTTGAAGCTGAACGCCGCGACCGGAGCTATCACCGGTACACCAACCGTCTCCGTCACAAGCACCCCACTGACGTTTCAGGTGAAAGATGCGGGTAGCCCGCAGCAATCGAAGACCGTCAATCTGACGCTTACGATTACACCTGCGACCTTGGCAATTTCGACGAGCTCCATACCCAGCGGGCAGGTTGGCGTAGCGTATAGCACGACGCTTGTTGCGTCGGGGGGAACCACCCCATACAGCTGGACGTTGTCCAGCGGTACCTTGCCGGCAAATTTGCAATTGAACGCTGCGACCGGAGCCATCACCGGCACGCCAACCGTTTCCGTCACCAGCAGTCCCCTGACGTTTCAAGTGAAAGATGCAGGCAGCCCGCAGCAATCGAAGTCGGTCAACTTGTCGCTTACAATTATCTCGGCCGGCAGCGTCACGGTCTCGCTTTCTCCAAAGCGCGGCGGCTTGGCCATCACCCAGTCAATCCCACTCACCGCCACAACTAATGATCCGCTTGGCGTGACGTGGTCCGCCACCGCCGGCAGTTTCAGCGCCCAAGCCGCGACAACGGCGACCTATGTTGCGCCGTCCTCTGCCGGAACAGTTACTGTCACAGCTACGAGTGCGACGGATGGCACCACGAGCGCCTCCGCAACTTTCGGTGTCACCGATCTTGCGGGCGTGCTGACGTATCACAACGATCTGGCACGGGATGGAGTGAATATCCAGGAACACGCGCTCACCACCGCGAACGTTAAGACAGCTACGTTTGGGAAACTTTTCGCGTGCACCATTGATTCGCCTGCTTATGCGCAGCCTCTGTGGGTTCCAAACCTAAATATCGGTGGCGGCAAACACAACGTGGTGTTCGTGGCGACTTCACGCAACACGGTTTACGCATTCGATGCGGACGCCAATCCTTGCGTGAAGTATTGGAGCGTCTCGCTGATGAACACTGGAGAAACCTATCTGAACAGTGGCGATGTGAGCAGTGACGATATCTTTTCCGATATCGGGATCGTAGGAACACCGGTGATCGACGTCGCGACCAACACGCTCTACGTGGTCAGCAAAAGTAAAACGAACGGCACGTCTTGTACGCCAGATGCTTCCTGCTTTCAGCGCTTGCACGCGCTGAGTCTCGTCGATGGAAGCGAAAAAGTCAGCCCGGCAAATATCACCTCCGCAATCAGTGTTCCGGGAACAGGCGACGGCTCTTCCGGCGGGAATGTGCCCTTCAGCACCCTTCGGGAGAATCAGAGACCCGGCCTGGTGCTCCTGAACGGTGTCGTGTATGTAGCCTGGGCCTCGCATGGAGATACTCCGCCCTATCACGGCTGGGTGATCGGGTTTGATAAGACAAGTCTTTCGCGTGTGGCCACGTTTAACGCCAATCCGAACGGCAGCGACGCGGGCATCTGGATGGGTGGCGGCGCGCCCGCGGCGGACCCCGCAGGATTTCTTTACTTCCTCACCGGCAATGGGACGTTTGACGCAGACACCGGCGGCACGGATTACGGCGACAGCACCGTGAAGCTCAGCACATCCGGAGGACTGAGCGTCGCGGATTATTTCACTCCCATGGACCAAGCCAACCTGAGCAACAATGATAGGGATCATGGCTCGGGAGGCGCCGCAATCCTGATGGATCCATCTGCGGGCCCTGTGGCCCATTTGCTGATTGGCGGGGGCAAGTCTGGCGTATTGTATTTGCTCAACCGCGACAGTATGGGTGGATTTAATTCTTCCTCCAACAACGTTGTGCAATCGCTCGTTGTCAGCAACAACGAGATTTTGGCCACGGCTGCGATCTGGAATAACTCCCTCTACATCGCTGCGGCCAGTACTCCGATGCAACAGTTTCCCTTTAATTTGACCACCGGGCAGTTCGGCAGCGCTTCGCATTCTTCGTCAAACTCGTTCGGTGGCAAAGGCGCGACACCTTCGGTCTCGGCATCGAGCGCTTCTGCCAACGGAATCGTCTGGGCCCTCGACAGCAGCGCTTACGGAACCCCCTGCTGCTCCAATGGGCCGGCCGTTCTGCACGCCTATGACGCGGCAAACGTGGGGACGGAATTGTGGAACAGCACGCAAGGAACGGGGAATGCTGCGGGAAACGCGGTTAAATTTACGGTTCCCACGGTTGCCAACGGCAAAGTCTATGTGGGAACCCGAGGCGAGCTTTCCGTGTATGGTTTGTTGCCGAACTAAATTCGCAGCGCCAGTCGGCGATCACATGCCTTCGTAGTTGGGGCCGCCGCCGCCCTCGGGCACAACCCAATCGATGATCTGGTAGGGATCGGCGATGTCGCAGGTTTTGCAGTGGACGCAGTTGGCGGCGTTGATCTTCAACTTCTGGCTGTTGCCCTCTTTCACCATTTCATAAACGGCGGCCGGGCAAAAATACTGGCAGGGATTGCCAAATTCCTCCACACAGCGCGTGGAACAGATGTTCAGATCCTGCACTTTCAGGTGGCACGGCTGATCTTCGTCGTGGCGCGTGCCGGAATGATAGACGTCCGTCAGGCGATCGAAGGTGAGTTTGCCGTCGCCCTTGAAACGCTCCGGCGCTGGCCGGCCAAAGATCGGTTTGTACGCTTCGTGGGCGGCGTGTGCGTGCATGGGATCGATAATCCCGGCGCCGCCGGTAAGTTCCTGCAACCCGGAATAGAAAAAGCCATCGAGCAAGCCGTTGCGGAAGGACTGATGAAAATTGCGTACTTTCCAGAGCTCGTCTTTAATGTAACTCTTGTCGATTTTTTCTTTGTAGAGCTTCAGCGTGTTCGCGGAGTAGTCGCCCTTCTTCAGCGCTTCGAACGTCGTCTCGGCGGCCAGCATTCCGCTCTTCATCGCCAGGTGTACGCCTTTCAGCCGCTGCGAATCCAGAAAACTGCCCGAGTCGCCGACGATCAAGCCGCCATCAAAATAATTTTGCGGCATCGCGTACCATCCACCGTAGGGCAGCGATTTCGCCCCGTAGCGTACCAGCTTGCCTCCGTCCAGAATGTTGCGCACGTGGGGATGTGTCTTCCATGTCTGGAACGCCGCGTGGGGATCGAAGCGCGAGTTTTCGTACTCCAGCGCGATGACCAGGCCAATGGAAACGCGGTTGTTGGTGAGCCCGTAAATCCAGCCTCCGCCGTACATCTTGGTGGAAACCGGCCAGCCCAGCGTGTGCGCCACGTAGCCGGGCTGCAGCTTCTCGGGTTGAATGTCCCACAGTTCCTTGATGCCGATGCCGTAGCTCTGCGGGTTGATATTGTCGAGATTCTTTTTGGCGACGAGTTGCTTGGTGAGCGAGCCGCGCGTGCCTTCGGCGAGCACCGTCACTTTGGCGCGAAGTTCGTAGCCCGGTGTAAAGTTGGCTTTGGGCTTGCCATTCTTGTCGAGGCCTTTGTCTTCGGTGATGACGCCGGCGATGCCCTCGCCTTCGTAAATCAGCTCGGCACCGCCGAATTCCTTGAACAGGTTCACGCCCGCCGATTCCACCAGCCCACCCATCCACTTCACCAGTTTGCTGAGCGAAATCACAAAGTTGCCCGCGTTATTGAATGGAGGCGGCGTAATGGGCAGGCGATAGGAAGATTTTTCCGTGAACACCAGCGCGGCGGAATCGGTGACCGGCGTATCCAGCGGCGCGGATTTCTGAAAGTCGGGAACCAGTTCCGCCAGCGCCTTCGGATTCATGATTGCGCCGGAAAGCTGGTGCGCGCCGATCTCGCGGCCCTTTTCGAGAACGTAAATATTCTCTGCGGAAAGTTCCGGCTTGGCACCGCTGGCGTTGTGCTGCTTGATCAGATTCGCAAGATGCAGCGCGCAGGCAAGACCTGCGGGTCCCGCCCCGACGATCAGGACGTCCGCTTCCAGTTGTTCGCGTTGAATGGCCATGGGGATATTTTACCAAACCGTTGTTTGGTGGAAAGGCGGAATCTGGGCGCACGGCCAATCTTAAGTTGGCTACTGCTTGGTAACTCCGTTCTCTTTACTTCACGTTGCAGCCAATCCTCGATCGCGACGCCGACCAATAAATAAACAAGACTTTTCCTGCCAACATGTCCCTTCTAACCGGTCCGAATTCTTTGTAGCGGCTGTCAAAGCTGTTTCCCAGATCGTCCCCAACCACGAAATATTCCCCTGATTTTACTGTGACCGTTCCGCACATCGGGCAAGTTGGCGGTGATGGTCCTTTCCATATCGGCTTTCCACACGGCTGAGGTGGGTGAAACGCTGTTCCATTCACTAGCACTGTTCCCTCTGGCCCCTGAGTGATCACGTCGCCAGGCAAGCCGATGAGGCGCTTCAGGGAAGGTCCGTTCCCTGGCTCTCGATTTGCCAGAATCACATCCCCGCGCTGGGGTTCGGCCGACTGGTACGCCTTCCGGTTTGCAACAACGCGCTCCCCCTCGCAAGCTGTCGGACACATCGAAGCCGAGGCCACTCTGAACGCCCCAAACCCGGAGTCGCGAATCGCTTGACCCGCTGTCGGAAAAATCACTCCCGCTAGTAGCAAAATCGCGATCACCGCGTACGAAACCTTCGCCAGCGGGATTGCCGTTTCCTCTTTCTTTCCTTTTCCTGCGCTGTAGGCTGCCTCCGCCGCCACCGCTAACTGCGCCGCCAGCGCCGCCGCGATCATCACCACCATCGTCCCAAACGCCAACATCCAATGCGTGTGTACCTGCAACAATCGAAATGCATACATCATCAAACCCAGCACCAGAGCCTTCCGGGGCTGCCGGTTCACCAACTGCCCCATCCCGGGAATCAATAAACTGAGAATTCCTGCAAGCGTCGCCTTCTTCCACCGCGAAGCGGGTTTCGCGGCCGGAAGCCCTGAATCGGAACTCAAATTTAAGTCATTCATGGGTCGTAGGATGAGGCATTTCTCTCTTTTTGACTATATGCGCTTGCAGAAACAGCTGCGAGAATGCAACGGTGTCGTCTACGTTGACAGTTTGAGAAATCTACTTAGAATCCCGGGGCGCCGGACGATGCGGGGCGCATTTCCGGCGCGTTCACGCCGAAGCGTAGATGCGCGAACCACGACTGGCTGAGTGACATGAAGCCTGTGTAGAGGTAGCCCCAGACAAAGAGCAGCAAGAATGGGACGGTGGCGTAATTTTCGTTGATTATGGCGTAGACCACTGTGAGCGCGAAGTACAGGCCTAGCGCGACTTCGAAATAAGGCATCCAGCCGGCTTTGTTTTTGTATTTTTTCGCGGCAAACGTGCCGGACTTGCCTTCAATCTTGAATTTGGGTGTCCGCGCAAAATCTGATTTCTTGCCGATGATGGCTTCGATAACTGCTTGCGCATTGCGCACGCTGATCCCGATTCCCGTGGCCATCACGAACGGCATATATAGAAATGTGGTCAGCCAGCTCTTCGGACGCAATTCTCTTTGCGCGGCAAGATAAAAGCTGGAGATAGAGCACGTGGAGGCGAGGAACAGCGGCAAGTCGATCACCAGCATCTGAAACCAGCCCTGATAAAAGCGGACGATCATTGCCGGGAGCAGCATCGTTGATAGAAGAACCATCAACGGGTAAGAGATATTCGCGGTGAGATGAAAAAACGCCTCCGATTTCACGAAAAACGGCACGTCCGAGCGGAAAACTTTGGGCAGGATTTTCTTCGCCGTCTGCATCAGGCCCTTGGCCCAGCGCGCCTGCTGTGCCTTGAAGCCGTTCATGTCCACTGGTAGTTCGGAAGCACACTCAATCTGCGGCAGATAAAGAAACTTCCAGCCTTTCAGTTGCGCGCGATAGGAGAGATCCGTGTCTTCCGTCAGCGTGTCATGCTCCCAGCCGCCTGCGGCATCGATGGCGGCGCGGCGCCAGACTCCGGCGGTGCCGTTGAAATTAAAAAAGGTTCCTCGGCGCGAGCGTCCGCCATGTTCGATCACGAAATGCCCGTCGAGCAGAATCGTCTCCACACGCGTCAGCAGCGAATAGTCGCTGTTGAGATACGTCCAGCGCGTCTGCACCATGCCGATTTTGCCGTCGGTCGCGGGATCCAGGAAATACGGCACCGTGCGGCGAAGAAAATCCGCCTGCGGGATGAAATCCGCGTCAAAAATGGCGACGAATTCACCCTTCGCCGTCTTCAGCCCGTTCTCCAGGGCGCCCGCCTTGAAACCTTCGCGATTTGTGCGGTGAATATAACTGATCGGCAGCCCCTGAATGGCATGGCGCTCTACACAGGCGCGGGCCACCTCGCGCGTCTCGTCGGTCGAATCGTCCAGCACCTGGACGTCCAGCAATTCGCGCGGGTAATCAAACTGGGCGACGGCGTCCACCAACCGCTCGATCACGTAGCGTTCGTTGAAGATGGGAAGCTGTATGGTAACCTTGGGCCAGTTTTCCACCGTCGGCGGCGCGGGGGGAACATTTTTCCGGTAAACAAAATAGTCGTAGAGCAGCACGTAGCGGTGCAGGCCGTACAGTGCCAGCATGAACAGCACGATGAAGTAGGGAATCATCATCGCCAGGTCGAACGCGTTGGCGTTATAGACTCCGGTGAACGTCTTGTCCGTGATTTTGTGCCAGTAATGGCTGAGGCCGCCCTGCGCCGCGGCCGCAAACAGAAGTGGAGCGAATTTCAACAAGATGCGCGTCTCTCCGAATGACTTCCGAAACTCAATCTGAAAATCTGAAGCTTGCCGGGCTGCTGGCGGCGGGAGCGTTGCTGGAGGCGCTCTACCTGCGGATGCACAGCCTGTATTACCTGAAAAACCACGCGATTGCGTTTATGGTGCTGGCGCTGGGGGCCGGGATAGTTTACCTGATTGCGTTGTACAGATTCGACCACACACGGGCGTCGCGCGCGTCCTTTATTTTACTCATTTTTGCCGCGCTTGTATTCCGGGCCACGCTGTGGCCGATGCTGCCTACGCTTTCCGACGATTTGCAGCGCTACCGGTGGGACGCAAAGGTGCAGGCGAATGGATGGAATCCGTATGCGATCGCGCCGCAGGATCCGCGGCTCGCCTCGTTGCGCGATCACTATTATGAAATCATGCCTGGGCGCGAGACGCCGACGATTTATCCGCCCGCTACCGAGCTGCTTTATCGCGCTGCCTGGAAGTTCTTTCCTGGGCCGACTGAATTCAAAGTTCCGTTCGCGGCTGCAGATGTTCTGGTGCTTCTGCTGCTCGCGTGGATTTTCCGCGAAGAAAAGGATCGCACTTTCCGCGTCGCCGTTTATGCGTGGAATCCGCTGGTCATTGTGGAGTTTGCCGCCAGCGGCCACAACGACGTTCTGGCGCTGCTCGGAGTCGTTGCCGGCCTGGCCCTGGTGAAGAAGCGCCCGGCGCTCGCCAGCGCGTCGATCGCATTGGCGGCCATGGCTAAAGTTTTCCCCGCCGTTCTGCTGCCCGTGTGGATTCGCCGTGCGGGCTGGCCGGAAAAGCGCTCAGGATGGTGGGCGGTCGCGCTCGTCGTTGCCGTATCTTTGCTTTTGATTGCGCCCTACTGGGATGGACGGGGAGCAATTCGAGCAGACCTAGTCCATTACGAAGCGAACTGGAAGAATAATCACGCCAGTTTGTACACCGTAATCGATTGGGTGACCGGCGGAGGGACTCGAATACCCGCGCTGGCTGCCGCCGCTGTGATTTGGGGGCTTGCCCTGTGGCTCGCATGGAAACGCGCGGAGCCTGCTCGCGCGGCCTACCTGCTGATCGGCACCAGCCTGGCGTTCTGGCCCAACGGCTATCCGTGGTATTTCACATGGATCGTTCCGCTATTATGTTTTTTTCCGAATCCGGCGTGGTTGCTGCTGACCGTGCTGCAATTCCTGTCCTACAAGGTCCTCATCGGCTACGGGATCCTCGGTCAATTTAAATTCGATCCGTTGATGCAGTGGCTGGTTTACGCTCCGTTCTATGGCCTTCTCCTTGGGAATAATCTGCTTCGCCGGAAACAGGGATAGTCCCGAACGCCCCTACAAGCTCAGATTTTCCGCCCGGAATTCTCTGGTAGTATTGGTAACCGAGTTTCAAACTTAGCGAAGTCCTCGATGCAATACCCTTTGGTCTTCGCGCCTATGAGGAGCGATCCAATTGATTTCTGCCCGCCCTGGCATTTTTCTGCTCGTAAACTTCTTGGCCGCGTTCACGGTCTCACCTGAGCAAGCGAAGCCGCCAGCGGATAAAATCTTGCTTGATGTGGTAGTTACAGAAAAATCCGGGCCACCGATCCCAAGTCTCCAGGAGAAAGATTTCACGCTCCTCGACAACAAAGTCCCTCGGCAAGTTAGTTCTTTGCGGGCATTGGACGCCAAAGTGGCTCCCATCGAGACCATTGTGGTTCTGGACGCGCTCAATACCTCAACCGACGAGGTGGAGTTTGAACACCAGGAAATCGGCAAATTTCTGCGAGCCAACGGGGGAAGCCTGGCCCATCCCACATTGATCGCAATCTTGAATGACACGGACATCCGGCGAGTCCAGGACGACTTTTCCACCGACGGCAACGCGCTCGGCGTTTCCCTGGACAAATACATCGCCGAGTCCCCTCTCCTTCGTCGTCGGTTTACCACATGGGGAAAGAGTGAAGCCTTGATTCACTCTCTCAAGGCCCTGCGGCAACTCGCCGTATTCGAACTTTCTAGGCCAGGGCGCAAAATTATCCTTTGGGTCTCGAGGGGCTGGCCCATTGTTGAAACACAACTAGCGTGGAAGGAGCAGCAGCAGGTTTTTGCGGATATTGTCAGCCTCTCAGATCAACTGCTCGATGCGCACATCACGCTCTATAGCATCGATCCTCGCGGCTCTTGCTGTATCGACGATAGCTACGGGAAGTACGTAAAAGGGATCAGCAAGCCTGATCAGGTTTATTTGGGTAACCTCGGGCTCCAGGTGATTGCGGTCCAGACGGGCGGCCTTGCACTGAATGGAAGCAACGATGTCGCCATGCTCCTCCAGCGATGTGTCGCAGACACTGGCGCCTACTATCAAATTTCGTTCGACGCGGCTGCCACTCCGAAGCGCGACGAGTATCACCATTTGGAAATCAAACTGCAAAATTCACGGCTGACTGCGCGTACGCGCCAGGGCTATTACGCACACTCTAATCTTCCGGAGAATTAGAGCACGGCCGCGGCTTGGAATCCCTGAGGACATCCGTTCTACCGCGTTCGGTTGAAATGAAAATCAGTCTTGGTGCCGAGCGACTTCACAAGGTGCAATGATTGGAAAAATGTGTACCTCCCTTCCCTTGAATGGTACAGGTGAGGCAAACTCTACGCCGTGACGATTGACGCCGAACCGGAAAATCAAATCGCCGACGAGTCAGCCGCCCGCGGGAGCCTCGGTGAAGTCGCGAAACAATTTCTGCGGCTTGGCTTCATCGCCTATGGCGGGCCGGCGGCTCATGTCGCCATGATGGAGGAGGAATTTGTTCGCCGCCGCGGGTGGCTTACGCGCGAGAGATTTCTGGATCTCCTGGGAGCTGTCAGCCTGCTTCCCGGCCCAAGTTCGACGGAACTGGCCATCTATCTGGGCGAAATTCGCGCCGGCCTTGCAGGGCTGATCGTCGCCGGAGCGTGTTTCATTCTGCCGGCTGCTTTTCTGGTGGCGGCGCTGGCATGGGCTTACTTGAAATTTGGCACGGTGCCAGAGGTCACCGGCCTGCTCTTCGGGATCAAGCCCGTTGTGGTAGCACTGATTGCCCAAGCCGTCTGGAGCCTGGGAAAAACGGCTTTGCGCAATGTGCCTCTGACGGCCCTTGCCCTCGCCGTCGTTTTGCTCGCGATCGCGGGAGTTCCCGCGGTGTGGCTGCTGATTGGCGCCGGATTTTTCTGGACGGCGCTTCGAAAAGGGAAACGGCTCACCGGCAACCGCGCGGCCTTTGGCGCTTGGATCGGACTGGGAACCGGCAGTGCGGGTGGCGCGTTTGGCGCACTTCCAATTTTGTTCTACTTTTTGAAAATTGGAGCAGTGCTTGTCGGCAGCGGCTACGTGCTCTTGCCCGTGTTGCGCTCCGATCTGGTAGTAAAACTACACTGGCTCAGCGACTCGCAATTGCTGGACGCCGTCGCCGTTAGTCAAGCAACGCCCGGGCCATTTTTCACAGTGGCCACGTTCATCGGCTACATCCTGGCCGGATGGAAGGGCGCGGCACTCGCTACGCTGGGGATGTTTCTACCGGCATTTGTCTACGTTGCGGCCACTTCCAGCTTTCTGCCGAAGCTGCGTAAATCGCCACTCGCCGCCGCGTTTCTGGATGGCGTGAACGCCGCAGCGGTCGCGCTTATGGCCTACGTTGGATTGCAGTTTGGTCGAGCGGCATTGGTCAACATTCCGGCTGTTATTCTTGCGGTGCTCAGCACCGTTCTCGTTTTCCGCTACAAAATAAATTCCACCTGGCTGGTTCTGGGCGGGGCTGCGGCGGGAATTGCGCTGCGTCTTTTAGGTTGGAGTTGAAAATAATATCAGGGAACGAGAACAATCTTGCCGTGCGCACCGGGCGCCAGGACGTCCACATGCGCTTTCGCCGCATCTTTCAACGGGAGTTCCTTCCCCACGATTGGCCGCAAAGTACCGCTTTCCAGCCCTGCGCCGATGGCCGCGTGAATTTCCACCAGTTCAGGTTCCGGCACCCCCCAAAGCGTGAAGCCTTTGGCCGTGCCGCGCCGCGCCATCAGATCACGCGGGTTGATCGTAATCTCTCCGCGGTTGCCGATGATGATCACGCGGCCATTCATTGCCAGCAATTTCAGGTCGGTCGAAAGATTCACGTTCGCCAGCATCTCCAGAATCACATCCGCCCCGCGCCCGCCAGTTGCCTGCATGATTTCGTCAGAGTAGCCCGTCTCGCTGTGATCGAACGTCTGGTGCGCGCCTTCTTTCTTCGCCAGGTCCATACCCTTTTGTGTGCCGGCAGTGCCGAAAACGATCAGCCCGATTGCACGCGCAAATTGCGCCGCTGCCGTGCCGACGCCCCCGCTCGCGCCGTGGATCAACACCGTTTCTCCCGGACACGCGTGCGCATGATGAATCAGCGCGGTAATGGCCGTTCCATACGGAACCCAAACTCCCGCTCCTTGCGGGAAGGAGATTTTTTCGGGCAATGCATGCACCTGGGATTCGAGCGCCAATGCACATTCGGCGTACGCGCCGCTCACCGTCCTGGCGGTGTAAACGCGAGCGCCGGACTTGAATTTCGTGACGCCCTCCCCCACAGCTTCGATGACGCCCGCGGCATCCGAGCCCGGCGTATATGGCAACGGGGGCTTGATGGCATACGTTCCATTGCGCATGTACGTGTCGTAGGGATTTACGCCCGCGGCGTGTACGCGGACCAGCACTTGCCCGGCCGCCGGCTTGGGCGTCGGGATTTCCTGCAACTGCAGAACTTCCGGCCCGCCGAACTGGTGCACCTGTATCGCCTTCATAAGACATCTCCCCGCGGCATGGAATTTCGCAGATCGTTGGGTGAATTCATCAGTGTTCAGTCAGCAGCAAGATACCCGGAAAACGCCCGGCGCTCAAAAAGAAAAGTTTTCGGCTTAGAAATGGTCGTCGTGGACCAATGCGGCTGCCGCCGTTCCGTTCGTGGTCTTTGCCCATGCCGTGGTCTGCCAATTGTCCTTTGATTTTTTGGCGGGGACGAATCCCGGCATCAGTAGGTTAAAGTGCTGCGCAAGGCCGAACAGGTAAGGCTCATAGAGATTGCGGAGCTCCGTAAGTTTTTGCAGGGCTTCCGGCGTAGTGGAGAGTTGCGTGCCATGTTTCGCAAGCGTCTCGCGGATGAGCTGCAACACTTCCGGCGGCAGGCGATCCTTGTTAGGCGCATGCGGCGCGACCGAAAAAACCTGGCAAAGGTCGGCCACCGCATGCCGCGCAATCGCAAACGTAAGCTGCGCCTGCCGCGCGCAAACATCCTCCATGCCCGAAATCGTCAGCGCGCAGGCATCCAGGATCGCGGTCAGCGAGCTGATCCACGACTGATTGTCGTGTTGCGAGCGAAAGTAGGCCAGCACCGGGTACGAAAGGTGGCTTTCCAGAACTTGCGCCGACCATCGCTCCCAATCCTTAAACAGCTTGCGCAACTCTTCATGGCCTCCTTGGAACGTGTGGCGCAAGAGAAGTTCGCCGCCGGTGGGCGGTGCGCCCGCCCGGGCGTCCAGAAGCACAATTTCCGTCTCGCGGTCGGCAAACGAGCCGTAAATAAAGGGCAGATATCCGATCACCGCGGCCAGAAAGCCGAATCCAAATCCGGACTCCACCACCACCAGAAAGCGTGATAAGCCCGAGCGCGGCACCACGTCGCCCAACCCCAGCGTGAAAAATGTCGTGCCACTCAGATACATGTCCGTGTTGAAGCTGGGATGGCCGCCGGATAGATTTACCGCCGACCCCGCGCCGTACTGCATCATCGCGAAACTCAGGATTAGCCCCGCGGCCCAAACCCCGATCAGAAAGAGCAGGGAAATCGGCCCGTAGAACCCCAGAAAGGAGTCGCGCCGCTTTTTTGAGGGAATCAGCCGGGCGTAGATCTTCCAGGTGCTCCAGGTGAACTGGAAAAAGAAGCGGGTCAGGCGGAATTTGCGGGTGACGCGCCGGGGCAAGATGATGGCCTCGAACGCGTCCCAGATCACAATCAGGAAAATCACCACGCCGGCGATGAACACACCCGGAGCAAGAATCATGCGGAACCTGCCTCCTTCATCGCTGCGGACGGGGTGCTCAAGCGGAGACTGAGGTAACCAGCCGCGCGTTCACTGTGATTTCCGTCTTGAAGAGTTTGGAAACGGGGCAACCGGTCTCCGCGCCCTTCACGGCGGCGTCAAACTTCGTTTTGTCGGCGTTGGGAATCGTGGCGACCAGGTCCAGATGGCTCTTGGTGATGGAAAGGCCTTCGCCGACCTTCTCGAGGGAAATCGTGCAGGTCGTCTCTAACTTCGAGGCAATCATGCCCGCGGCGCCGAGTTGATTGGAAAGCGCCATGGTGAAGCAGCCTGCGTGCGCGGCGGCAAGCAGTTCTTCGGGATTGGTGCCCACTCCATTCTCAAAACGGGTGGAAAACGAATACTGCGCTTCCTTCAATGTGCCGCTATCGGTTGTGAGGCTTCCTTTGCCCGATTTCAAATCGCCTTGCCAGACTGCGGATGCTTTGCGTTGCATGAGTGGTATCTCCTCTTGCTGACTTGTGGCTGCGGGTCAGACAGCTTTGATTCACCAGGGAAGGGGGTGGTTATGCAGCCAGGCCAGAATTCTACCACTTGTGGAAGATGAAGAACGCGGCAAGGGTGATGAAAGCGAAGCCTACCAGGTAGTTCCACTTCATCGGCTCGCCCAGATAAGTGATCGAGAAGACCGAGAATACGGAGAGGGTGATTACTTCCTGGATGGTCTTGAGTTGCGCGGCGTTGAATTTGTAGGAGCCGAAGCGGTTTGCCGGCACCTGGAAGCAGTACTCGAAGAAGGCAATGCCCCAGCTGATGACAATCACCTTCCATAGCGCCACGTTGCGGTACTTCAGGTGCCCGTACCAAGCAAACGTCATGAATATATTCGAAATAGTCAGAAGAAGAATTGTGCGCATTCAGAAGCTCTCCAGATGATGTTCTTTCTGCTCGGCGAACGAGAAATAGACTGTGCATTACGAAGAGTTTGTTTAACTGCCGGGAGGGGAAGTGGCAGATGAGGTGAGTGCAGACACTGACGCGCCCAAATCGAGATCACTAATACTCGACTCGGAGCAGAGTTTCAGCCAGTTCTCAGCCGTAAGCTGGCCGGACTTGAGTTCGGCCAGGACGGAGAACACATCTACGGAGAATGATCCGTTCCGAAATTCAACGGGCCGCCCGGGAGCAGTTTGTAAAGACCATCCCTGCTGGTGCAAGCGTACCGCCAGAGCTGCGCCAATGGATCGTGCTGCCAAGTCTCCCCACTCGTCCCCGCTAGGGAGCCAGCCCTTTGGAGGAGTGATTCTTTTTCCAAACGCGACCAGATCGCCGGAAATCGCCGGGAAATCTTTCGGGCGAACACCTATCAACGCTCCGGCGCACTCCGCGGCGCTCTTGGTCCAGGCAGGCAAATAGACAGTCTGCGCCAGGCTTTCCCATCCCACGAAGCGCCAGGATTTCAGCTCGGGCTTGCCTGTTGCCCGGGCGAGCAATTCAGTCTCGAGGGCATCCAGGTTTCGCAACAACGTAGTGGCGGGCGACACTCCCGTGGTGGTTTCCGCAGCGCCGAAAGCGGCGAGCGCGTTCACGCGATCCCGCAGCGGCGGATGACTATCGAAGGGATCCGCTTTACCGCTCGCGATTTCTTCTTGCACGACTTCGGCGGCCGCCTTCCGAATAGCCGGTGCAGCCAGAAACATCGCGAAGCCGGAAGCGAGACCCGGGCGGAAACCCGCCGAGAGCACGGGGCTCACTTCCGACCGAAGATAGGGAGGATAAAGCACGGCTCCCACATGAATGGTCCGGAGCGCATCCGATAGCGGTTTGGCCCCGACAAGGCTGGCGGCCAATTCATCGGCCGCGAATTCTTGTTGGCGAGACACGCCGTGAGTGAGCTTCAGTGCGCTCTCGCCGTACCAGGCGAAAGGTACTTGCAGGATGGATCTGCGTCGAGCCAGGTTGGAAACCGTGCGATAGATCGCTCCGCGAAGATTGTAGATGACTGGGCCGAGCCGGGTGTCACCGCCATAATAGTGACCGAACTCGTGAGCTAGCACGGCGCGCAATTGGCTGACAGTGAGAATTTGCATCAACGGGAGTCCAATTCCCATAACGCGCCGGCTGCCGATTCCAAGAATGCCTCCGCGCTGGGCGACCCATGCATTTACATCCGGAATCAGATATACCTCGGAAGGCATTTCCTCTTTTGTGGCGTCGGCCAGTCCGCGAATCATTCCAAAGAGTTCCGGCTGGTCCACTGCATCGAGCCGGGGACCGGGAGCTAGGAACCTATCAAAACGCGGAAAAATGGACCAAAGAATAATCCCTGCTCCCACCACGCAGAAGAAGGCCAGCTTTAAAGTTCCAAAGGTGTGGCCAGCGTTGAATACAGACCAATAGGCGATGAGCAGTAACAAGGCGGAGACGAGAATCGCACCGACGTAAAAGCCAATCAGCAGGACCAGTGCCAGTGCGGCGCGTCTGGCCAGAGAAGTAGCTGCGCTCACGGAGTTTCTCCCGAGGTTTATCGCTTCGACTACAGGAGCAAGAGTATACCTGAAGCTTTTTGCAGATAGAAAACCAGATGCGAAAGGGGAATGCCTAGCCGTTCAGGCTGAGGGAGACGAGTCCCGGTGGCGTGGCCGGAACTATGGGCGGAAGTTTGGAGCGATCGACTGGGTTGTAGAGGGTGTCGCGCTCGACGGGCACGCGGCCGGCGGCGCGAATCAAGCGTTGGAGTTCACCGAGAGGAGTGAACTCCGAGGTCTTTGCGCCTGCGTCGTGATAAATCTTTTCCTCGACCACTGTGCCGTCGAGGTCGTTGGCGCCGAACCGCAGCGCGATCTGCGCGATGCTGGGCGTCAGCATGATCCAGTACGCCTTGATGTGATCGAAATTATCCAGCATCAGTCGCGACACCGCGATGCAGCGCAGGTCGTCGTAGCCCGTCGTCTTCGGAATGTGCGACAGCGCGGTGTTGTCAGGGTGAAATGCCAGGGGGATGAAGGCGACGAAACCGTGCGTCTCGTCCTGCGCTTCACGCAAGAGAACCAAGTGATCGACGCGCTCTTCGACAGTCTCCACGTGACCGTATAGCATGGTGGCGTTTGAACGCAGTCCGATGCGATGCGCCTTCTTTGCGATGCTCAACCACATGCGGCCGCTGACTTTATGATCGCAGATAATCTTACGCACGCGGGGATGGAAGATCTCGGCGCCGCCGCCGGGGCAGGAATCCACGCCGGCATCTTTCATTTTCTTCAGCGTTTCCTCGATGGTGAGTTTCGCGATGCGCGCGAAATAGTGCACTTCCACCATCGTGAACGCTTTGAGGTGCACATGAGGATGCCGCTGCTTGAGCCCGCTGATCATTTCCAGAAAATGGTCGAACGAAAGGTCGGGGTGCAGTCCGCCAACGATGTGAAATTCCGTCGCGCCTTCACGGACGCCCTGAGCCGCTCGCTGGTAAACCTCCTCGAGCGCGTAGGTATAAGCGCCCGGGGCGTTGGGGTCGCGGCCAAAAGCACACAGCTTGCAATGGGCCACGCACACGTTTGTGGGATTGATGTGACGGTTCACGTTGTAATAGGTGGTGTTTCCGTGCCGCTTCTCGCGCACATGATTCGCCAGCCAGCCGACGGCCAGCAGGTCGGGTGTCTGGAACAAAGCAACTCCATCGTCAAAGGTGAGGCGTTCGCCTGCCAGCACCTTGTCGGCGATGGGTTGCAATGTTGCGTCGTTGATCGTCAGTTCAGCCACGTTCTTCCCAATCTATTAGAGGGCGTTTTTCGCTTCGCCGCAACTTAAATTCGCTTTTCGAAATGAACAAACCGTTCAAACGCGCCATAATGCCGCCGCGGCGCCCCAGAACAACAGGAACAACATACTAATATAGCCGTTCACGGTGAAAAACGCAGCGTTCAGCTTGCTGAGGTCGTTGGCTTTCACCAGCGAGTGCTCGTAAGCCAGCAGCGCCGCCACGACTGCGACGCCTGCCCATGCCGGCCACGGCAGGCCAAATCCGTAGGCCAGCCAGCTTAGCAGCGCCACTACGCCGACATGCATTACCCGGGCAATTTGCAGCGCCCCGGCAATTCCGAACCGCTTCGGAACGGAATACAGCCCAGCGTTCTGGTCGAACTCCACGTCCTGGCAGGCGTAGAGCACGTCGAAGCCGCCAACCCACAGCGTGACGGCGCTGCAGAGAATCAGCATTCGCCAATCCAGGCCTCCGGTGATTGCAATCCAAGCTGCCGCGGGAGAAATGCCCAGGGCAAAGCCGAGGAAAAGATGCGACCAGCTGGTGAACCGCTTGGTGTAGGAATAGAAAAACAGAATCGCGATTGCCAGCGGCGCCAGTTTCAAAGCCAGTGGATTCAGTTGCCTTGCGGCGACGAAAAATACGGCGACCGCGAGCAGAGTGAATGTCCATGCAAAAGAAACGGAGAGAGCTCCAGTGGCCAGGGCCCGCATTTTCGTGCGCGGATTCTCTTTGTCGTAGCGCAAGTCCGCGATCCGGTTCAGCGTCATCGCCGCGGAGCGCGCCGCCACCATTGCGACCACGATCCACAAAACCTGCCGCAGTGTCGGCCAGCTGTGCAGCGTCGCCCGCGCCGCCAGCAGCGCTCCCGTTAGCGCAAATGGCAGCGCGAACACGGAGTGCTCGAACTTGATCATTTCCAAAACGGTGCGGATCCGCCCGGCCATCGGTTTAATTTTCCGCTTTCTTCGCCGGGGCGCTGCCCGTCCAGCGAAACATTTTTTCCTGCGGCAACCCGGCCTGCGCCAGGACGCGGCAAACGTACTGCGTCACGAGGTCATCAATCGTTTTCGGCATGTGATAAAACGACGGCATTACCGGCATGATCACCGCGCCGGCGGCCTGGGCCCGGAGCATGTTTTCGAGATGAATGCGGTTCAGCGGTGTATCGCGCACGCACAGAATCAGTTTGCGGCCCTCTTTCAACATGACGTCCGCCGAGCGGGACATCAGGTCGTCACATGTGCCGCAGGCAATCGACGCCAGCGCGCCGACTGTGCAGGGAATCACGATCATTGCGTCCACGCTGTAGCTGCCGGAAGCGATCGACGCGCCAACATCCTTGTTCGAGATGACTTCAATCTTTTTTGGAGTGCGCCCAAGTACGCGGCCCGGAAGTTTTTTCAGGTCGCCCGAGGTGATCCGCAACTCTTCGGAGAATAAGCGCTGCCCGGTTTCCGTCACGACGAGGTGAATGCGCCCGACGCGGGGATCATCCTCCAGCATCGCCAGAGTTTTCTGCGCGAAGACGGCGCCGCTGGCTCCGGTGACACCGACGGTTATGGTTTGTCCCTTGTTAACAGGCATGGAAATGTGTGCGGTTCAATCAGTCTCGCAGCGCCAAGAAGGTAAGTCAAGAAGGCGGGAGCGGCAAGCTGAGGTGAAAAAAAGGGCTTGACAAACGGGGCGTGAGTTGATAGAAATGAACATGTTCACTTTCGTGGAAGCCGAATCTCCCACGCCTCCATCGAAGGCCGAGCTGACTCGCAAGCGTATTCTTCAAGCCGCGTTAACCCTTTTCCGCACAAACGGTTATGAGAACACGACCCTTCGCCAGATTGCAGCTGAATCCGGTTCTTCGCTCGGTCTGGCTTACCGCTATTTCCGTTGCAAGGAAGAGTTCGTCCTGGCGTTTTATGAAGCACTTGCTGCGGAGTTCATTCAGCAGATTCCCAATCTCCCGCAAGGCAAGATTGCTCAACGCTTTACCGCCGCGTTCCGCCTTAAGCTTTCGCTGGTTGAGCCGCACAACGAGCTGATCGGTGTCCTTCTTTCCTCGGCGCTCAATCCCAACTCTCGCGTCGCCGTGCTGGGGCAGGCTTCGGCGGGCATCCGCCTGCGCATGCAAGCGGCTTTTTCGAGATTGGTCAGCGAATCCGATGATGCGCCTGACGCTGCAACAGCTGCCGCAATTGCAAAACTCCTTTACATCGTTCATCTCGCACTTCTGTATTTCCGCGTGAACGACCGTACGCCGGGGGGCCGCGCGACCCGCGAATTGCTCGGGTGGATGGAAACCGCGCTGTCCTATCTCCCTACAAGTTATCGCCTGCCATTTTTTTCCAACGCCCTGCTGAAACTGTCCGAAACGCTCGACACCGTTTTTGGAGGAGCCACCACCAATGAGCACCCAGCCCAATAACCCGTTGCCCGCAAATTGGCAGCCCAAGCCGCCAGAACCGTCGCTGAAGCCGCCCATTTCCGATGGCCAGTGGGGACTTGCGGGCTTCGTCCTGTTCCTATTTCTCTGCAGCATTTCTCTGCGTGTTGTCTACGCACACAAACTGGAGACCACCGCCGTCATGTTCATCGGCCTTCCTGCCGGGCTTGCCATCTTTATGAGTCTTCTGCCGCGCAGCAAGAGTGCAATCGGCAGCGCCATGAAGGGCACCACGATTGGCTTACTCATCTCCGCGGTGCTTTTTGGCGAAGGCATCATCTGTGTGCTGATGGCAGCCCCGATCGCCTACTTTATCGCGGCGCTGGTCGGCGGCTTGACGGACGCCTCGAGAAAAGCGCAGCACCCGAGCGCGCAATGTTTCATCTGGATCGTTGCCGCGGTGATGAGCTTTGAAGGCACCTCCGACAAATTTTCGCTATCGCGCGAGGAAGAGATTCGGGTCGAGCAAACAATTGCCGCAAGCCCCGCGCAGATTGAAAGCACGCTGGCTGCGACGCCCGCTTTTCGAACGAAGCTGCCGCTTTATTTCCGGCTGGGCTTTCCGAAGCCCGTGGAGGCGCGCGGCAGCGGCCTGAATGTGGGTGATCAGCGAATTATTCACTTTGCCGGCGGAGAAGGCCACCCGGGCGACGAAGTGTTTCACGTTGCGGCGCGCACAAACTCCTCCGTCACGTTCCAACCGGAAACGGATACCAGCCACATCGCGCACTGGCTCAAATGGAAAGAGTCGGTCGTCGAATGGTCGCCCGCGGATGCTACCCACACTCGCGTGGCCTGGACGCTGCGTTTTCGCCGCGGCCTGGATCCTGCCTGGTATTTCCGGCCGTCGGAGCGTTATGGCGCTCGCCTGGCCGCGCGGTACTTGATCGACAACCTGGCCACTCCGGCGCACGAATCCGTTGCACACTGAACCTGATGCGCCCCGTGGCCAAATCGCTTGCTGAGTCCGATTTCCGGCGGAAAAACGCCGCCGCGCTGCTGGCGGCCGCGTGGGCTCTTCCTTCCGCCGCTCTCGCCGGTTTTCTGACCATGCAACTCGATGCCTGGACCGTTCCTTCCAGCACACTGCTCCTTCTCGGTTCTCCGGCAATTGTTCTCTTTGACCGCGCGCTAGTGTGGGGTTGGGCGTTTGCGTTTTTTGCGGACCGGGTTTCCCTTGTTCGCCTGGCGTTCCTGGGCGTTCTGCTCGACCTGATGCTGCCCTTGGACCGGGTTTCATACCAGCCCAGCCCGCAATTTCTGTTTGCGGAGGCTCTTGCCGTCGGCGTTTGCCTGCTGCCGGCGCAGCTCTTCGCCCGTTGGACACGCGAGCGCAGTCATCTCACCGCTCGAAACATGATGCACCTGTGTTTTCACAGCGCGTTGCTGCTGGGAATCTGGCCGCTTCTGATTACACAGTTCCTGGGAGGCAATTGGCACGCCTGGGCGGAGCGTTCATCCGAGACCAACAAATTTTATTTGCAGTTTCTGATCATTCCTTGCGTCGCTCTCATCTCGGCCATGCAGGAATTTCATGGCTCTGGCCGCGGTACACCGATGCCCCACGACGCCCCGCCGCGGCTGGTGACCACCGGAATCTATTCTTACGTCGCCAACCCGATGCAGATTGGAAAATTCGGGGTTCTATTTATCTGGGGACTCTTCTGGAAAAATGCGTGGATTGTGGCGGCGGCTTTTCTTGGATTGCTGTACAGCCTGACGATCGCCCGTTGGAACGAGGACCGCGACATGGCCGCGCGTTTCGGCGCCGAGTGGAGACTCTATCGCCGCAACGTTCGCCGTTGGATCCCACGCTGGCGTCCGTGGGTTGCCGCTGCTGGCGCAGCCGACTCAGCGGCGCTGTACCTCGATCTGGATTGCGGCCCGTGTGGCCACTTCGCGCGATGGTTCGCCGGGCAGTGCCCGACGCAACTGCGCGTTTTGCCTCTTACGGCGCATTTCCCTAAACCCCTCGCTCGTATCACCTATCGCGCCGCCGGTGGCCAGCGCGAAGTCCAAGGCATGCACGCAATCGCGCGGGCGTTTGATCACCTTAACCTCGCGTGGGCCTTTTGTGGATGGATGCTGCGGCTTCCCTTGATCGGCTGGGTCGCTGAGCTGATCGCCGAAGCAGTCAGTCCTTCCGGGCCGGAGCGCTGCAGCGTGAACGTTTCGGGCGCTTCACCGGTTATTCCTTCCGTCGAAGCTCGTTCCTGAATTGTCCGGTGTGCAGTTCCGCATTGTTACTTGGCGCGCCCATCGCTCCCAGGCACGCGCCGCTGTGGTGCTAGACTATCTTCCGGCTACAAATCATGAACCAGTCTGAACTGCTGAAAATTCTCGAGGACATCCGCGCCGGCGCGCTTTCTCCGGAAAAAGCCGCGGAGCGCGTGAAGCATCTGCCGTTCGAGGACATCGGATTTGCCAAAGTGGATCATCACCGGGCGCTGCGCCAGGGCTACGCCGAAGTGATTTTCGGCAAGGGCAAAACGCCCGGGCAGGTGGCGGAGATTGTGCGCGCCATGGTTTCCAAGAAAGCATCGAGCCACAATGTGCTGGTCACCCGCGCCGACGCGAAAATGTTCGCCGCTGTGAAACGCGTCAGCCGGGGTGCGAAATTTCATCGGCTTTCGGGAGTGATCAGTATTGAACGAAGCAAGGAGATCTCGGGAAAGGGAACGATTCTTGTTGTTTCCGCCGGCACCAGCGACATTCCCGTCGCGGAAGAAGCTGTGCTTACCGCGCGCATGATGGGCAATCGCGTCGAGGAGCTTTTCGACGTCGGTGTCGCCGGTATTCATCGTTTGCTGGATCATCGAAGCGCGTTGACGGAAGCCCGCGTCATTATTTGCGTCGCTGGAATGGAAGGCGCGCTGCCAAGTGTGGTCGGCGGCCTCGTTGGGGTTCCGGTCATCGCCGTGCCCACCAGCACCGGTTATGGCGCAAGCTTCGGCGGTGTGGCCGCACTGCTCGGCATGTTGAATTCCTGCGCTTCCAACGTTACCGTCGTGAATATTGACAACGGCTTTGGCGCGGCGTGCGTCGCGTCGTGCATCAATCGGCTGTAATTAATCGTTTCTCAACAGGACTTTCATCACGCCGGGTTTTTGGGCATATGCGATAGCTGAATCGGCATCCCTCAGTGGAAACGTGTGGGAGATCAGCGGGGTGGGATCGACTTTGCCGGAGCGGAGAAGCGAAATTGCCTTGGCAAACGGTCCACAACGCGAGCCGATGACGGTGATCTCCTTCACCACGATGGGCCAGGTTTCGACTGGCGCCGCGCCGTGGAATGTGGATTTCAGCAGCAGGGTGCCGCGCGGCTCGGTCATTCTTTGCGCTAGCGCCAGGCCAGACGGGGAACCAGTTGCCTCGACCACCAGCCGGTAGTTTTCTTTGACGCGGGATAGATCGCTCGCATCGCCATGTACTCGTTTAGTGGCGACGCCTGCCCGCCGCGCCATTGCGAGCTTGCCGCGATGTTTTCCATATAACACGACTCGCGTGCCCGCCGCACGCAAAACCATGACGATCAGTTGGGCCAGCTTGCCGTCGCCGAGCACCGCCGCTGTGAGAAATTCTCGGATGTCGAGTTGATCGAGAATCTGACACGCTGCCGCGAGCGGCTCGATAAACACGGCCTTCTCGTCGCTCACGCTCGACGGCACAAAGTGCAAATTTTCGATTGGCAGCGCCAGATATTCCGCGAAAGCTCCGTCGTGCGCCACGATTCCCAACACTGTCCGTCGCGCGCAATGCGTCTTCAACCCGCGCTTGCAGAAATCGCACAGCGGCCGAAATCCGTAAGCCACGCAGCTGACATTGATTTCGCCTGTCACGCGCTTACCGACCCAGCGCTTTCTCGCCGCCGTGGAAACTCCACCGACCTCCACCACCTCGCCGACGAATTCATGCCCCGGCGTGCCGCGAAACATATGGTAGCCGCGCAATATCTCCACGTCCGTGTTGCAAATCCCGGCCAGCCGCACACGGACCAAAGCCCACCCCGGGCGCAGCCTGGGAATAGGCTTGCGCACCTCGGCCAGCTTTCTGCCTCGCACCACAAAGCTGATGATCTTCAGTTTGCGTTTCGGATTTTTTCGGAACCTTAGGATGGGTTAACTCCGCCACAGGGTACGTTCTTGAAGCAATTCTTAACGCAGCGCCTCGGCCAGCGCTTCCGCGAGCGCAACTTCCTGCTCTGGGAAAACTGTCCGCAAATCAATCAATAGCCGATCATTTTCAATCCTGGCAATCACCGGCGTCACACTCGATCTCAGCCCAATCTCCAAATCGCTGGCGGAATGCCGGGCGCTGGCAATGCGCAAGACCTTCGTTGACAGCGATTGCGCGGGTGTCGAACCTCCACCGACCAGCGATCGCCCGTCGGCAATTTCGAGTTCCACATCGGCGCCGACAATTTTCGCGGAAAGCGTTTTGTAAAATACTTCTGTGCGGGCGGAAATTTCTTCGATGCGCGCCTGCATCATGCGAAGAGCAGGAATTTCGCTCCATGCACCGCGGAGATACGCGCGCAGGGTCGCTTCCATGGCGGCAATCGTCAGCTTGTCCACGCGTAGGGCGCGGAACAGCGGGTGTCGGCGCACTTTGTGCACCAAATCTTTTTTTCCGGCGATGATGCCTGCCTGCGGCCCGCCGAGCATTTTGTCTCCGCTGAAAAGGACCAGCGAAAAACCGGCTGCGACGCTTTCCCTCGCTGTCGGCTCGCTGATCCCGATGGGCGAAAGATCCACCAGGCAACCGGAGCCCAGATCCTCTACTACCGGCAAGTGCGTGCGTTGCCCGAGCGCGATCAACTCTGCCACTTCCGGCTTTTCCGTAAATCCCGATACCGTGAAGTTCGAGGGGTGCACCCGCAAAATCACGCAAGTCTTTTCGTTGATCGCGTTTTCATAATCGGTGATTCGCGTGCGGTTCGTGGTGCCCACTTCGCGCAACACCGCGCCGCTCTGCTCCATGATTTCCGGGATGCGGAAGCCGTCGCCGATTTCGATCAACTCGCCGCGCGAGACGATTACTTCGCCGCCGCGTGCCAGCGCCGCGAGCGTCACCAGTACAGCCGCCGCGCAGTTGTTCACGACGATGGCCGCTTCCGCGCCGGTCAGGCGCTCGATCAGCCGCGAGGTGTGCACGTCGCGCTTCCCGCGCGCGCCCGCCGCAACGTCATACTCCAGATTCGAATATTGCGTGGCGGTTTGACGAAACTCCTCCAAGACTGCGGACGGCAATGGCGCGCGCCCGAGGTTGGTGTGCAGGATCACGCCCGAGGCGTTGATCACCCCGCGCAGAGAAGGTGCCAGCGCTTGCTCGACGCTCCGCACAACGCGTAATTCAACCGCTTCGGCCTCAAGTCCGGCTTCTTCCTGGGGCGCCCCGGAAACAATTTCCCGGCGCAGTTGCGCCAACTCGCCGCGAATCGTCTCCACCAGGAAACCGCGTTCCAGTGTCCGGCCCAACTCCGCGACCATTGGCCGGAGCAACAATTCATCCACCGAGGGTAGCCGCCGCAGCAGCATGGTCTGGTCAGCGCTGGCCGCCGGTTTTGCTTTTTCCGCCATGCCGCCATTGGAGCACAGCAGGGATTCGGCCCGCAATTGCCAACTGTTCGAACGGCCAGCCGCATGCTCTCCCGGACGTTGTTTCATGCGCATCGCCCCGTTGCTCCGCCGTTGACGTCCGGCGGGCACGCTCCTACGATGAACTCTCGGGGATTTCCATCTCATGGCCACCATTGACGAGGATCTCTCGCAACTCGAGCGCGACATTCGCCAGCTCAAGATCGAGTACGACATGTATTTCGGTGGCGGCCGCAAGCGCCCTCCCACCGAAATCGAGTGGCGCATTGAGCTGGTCGTCAAGCGTTACGGCGAGCGCGGCGGCGACATGAAATACGGCCAGCGCTTCCGCTATGGCAACCTCGCCCAAACTTATGCGAAGTATAAGGACATCTTCCGCAAGCGGCTGGCGCAGCGCGAAGAAGGAAAAGTCCAGCGCCACTTCGGCGCTGCCGCCAAAGCCATTGAAGCCGAGCGAGCCAGAGCACAAGCCGCAACGGACGCCACTGCAGCCGCGGAAGCGGCGAAAGTGTTCCGCGTGGTCTGCACCGCTCCGGAAAAAGAAGCTGACAAGGTCGAGCAGCTTTATGAAGCGTTCGTCCGCGCAAAGCAGCAAGCTGGGGAGGAGATGGGCAAGATGACCCGCGCCGGGTTCAATGAATTCGTCCGCAAGAAGACCAAGGACCTGCAAAGCCAGAAAAACTGCCACGAAGTCGAATACGTCGTCGAAACCGTCGACGGCCAGGTGAAGCTCAAGGCCCTCGTTAAGTCCTGACGGTTCCCCTAGCTGAGCTTCTTATTCGCAGCCTCTCCGTTAAGCCAGCGTCGCCATCGTTGTAGGCGTCGCGGTAGCATTCCACCACCCGCAAGGCTTGAAGCGGCCCATAGCAGTCGATAGACGACGAGAGCCGCCACGATCAAAAAAGTGCCGAACATAAGTAATGTAGCGAGAGGTGGTAGTTTCAGCATGCCAAATACTCCTATCCAGACTATAGCTCCGCCCAATTCCTAAACTCTAGCGCTATTAAGGCCAGGAGTGTACTTGGAAAATGTCTACATCCTGGCCCTGTCCTCAGCTTTTCCCACAGGTCTGCGTTTCCGGTTTTTTGCGGCTCCGCGTAAACTGGTGGGTCCTTTAACGCATTGGAGGCGACATGGCTGTGGAGCGCGCGCTGCTCAGCGTATTCGACAAGACAGGCATTGTGGAGTTTGCCCGCAGGCTGGCGGCGCTGAAAATCGAAATTCTCTCGACGGGGGGCACCTCGAAACTCCTGCGTGAGGGTGGCGTACCGGTGAAAGACGTGTCCGACTACACCAACTGGCCGGAAATGCTCGGTGGTCGCGTGAAGACGCTGCATCCCAAGGTGCACGGTGGGTTGCTCTATCGGCGCCACAATCCGGATGATCTGAAGCAGGTGAAGGAACACGGCATTACGCCGATCGACCTGGTGGTTGTGAATCTTTACCCGTTCGAGGCGACCGCCGCGAAGGAATATCTCCCGCCCGATGAACTCGTGGAAAACATCGATATCGGCGGGCCCACGATGTTGCGTTCGGCGGCCAAGAATTTCGAAAGCGTCACTGTGGTTACCGATCCGGCGGACTACGACCGCATCGCCAAGGAACTCGAAGCCAATGGGGATACCTCCCTGGCCACGCGCCTCGACCTCGCGCGCAAAGTCTTCGGAGCCACCTCACGCTACGACAGCGTGATCACCATGAACCTGGAGCGCCTGGCTGTGCACGGCGAAAAACTGGAAATTCAGCCGAAAGCCCCGCTCACGGAACGCGTGTACATTACGCTCCGCCGCAAACAGGAATTGCGCTACGGAGAAAATCCGCACCAGGCCGCCGCGCTCTATATTCCCGCGGGCCATCGCGCGACTGGCTTGGCCGCCGCAAAGCAACTTCAGGGCAAGGAACTCTCCTACAACAATTACGTTGATCTTGAAGCCGCCCGGAGCCTGGTTGCGGAATTTGAAGGGCCCGCCGCAGTCATCATCAAGCACAACAATCCCTGCGGAGCGGCCGAGCAGGCAACGCTGCTGGATGCCTACACAAAAGCGCTGGCCAGCGACCCGGTCTCCGCATTCGGCGGCGTGCTGGCCTTTAATCACATCGTCGATGCGCTGACCGCCGAAGAGGTCGCCAAACTTTTCGTTGAGTGCATTGTGGCGCCCGGGTTCGCGGATCGCGCGCAGGAAATTTTCGCGGCCAAGAAAAACCTGCGCCTGCTGCACCTGCCGCAGGGCGGGCTGGATCACGACAAGGAATTACAGATGAAGCGGATTCTGGGCGGGATGCTGATCCAGCAGCCCGATCTTGGCAGCCTGAAGGACAAAGAGTTGAAGGTGGTCACCAAGCGCGAACCCTCGGCCGCCGAGCTTGCCGACCTGAGTTTTGCCTGGAAAGTCTGCAAGCACGTGAAGTCCAACGCCATCGTCTTCGCCAAGGATCGCGCAACGCTGGGCGTCGGCGCGGGGCAGATGAGCCGGGTCGATTCGGTCAAAATTGCGGTAATGAAAGCGCAAAACTCGCTGATCGGAACCGCAGTCGCTTCCGACGCCTTCTTCCCGTTTCCGGACGGCGTCGAGGAAGCCGCCAAGGCCGGTGCCACTGCTGTGATTCAACCCGGCGGCTCGGTAAAGGACTCCGAAGTTATCGCCACCGCCGACCGGCTAGGACTGGCGATGGTTTTTACCAACATGCGGCACTTCCTGCACTAAAGGGGCAGCGAAGTTTTATTGTCGGCCGATCCGGTCGACCTCTTTTTTCACAGCCAGCGTGTCCAGTTTCTCCATCGGCAAACTCAAGAACAGATCAATGCGGCGTCCCAGGGTCACGAAGGCGTCGCGAAACGCCCAGGCGATCTCGTCGGGTGAACCCGTGACGCCGGCCGGATCGGGAATTCCCCAATGCGCGGTGATGGGCTGCCCGGGCCAGACCGGGCAGACTTCGGCCGCGGCCGAATCGCAGACCGTAAACACAAAGTGCATTTGCGGCGCGCCGGGCTTCGCAAATTCATCCCAGCTCTTGCTTCGCAGGCCCTCGACCGGCAGGCCCGCTGATTCCAGCTGCTTCAACGCGAAAGGATGGACGCGCCCGGAGGGATGGCTTCCCGCGCTGAACGCGCGGAAGATTCCCTTGCCGCGGTGATTCAAGACGGCTTCCGCGAGAATGGAACGCGCGGAATTCCCGGTGCAGAGAAACAGCACGTTGTAGCGATTTTGCATGGAAACCGGCTTCAGTTGCAGCAGTCGGTGCCGCAGCAGGGGACGCCTATCGGCTTTGTGGCGCGAAGAAAAGCGCTCATGAATTTGTCTTGAACCAGCGGGCCGACCTTCGCTGCGTCGAATCCCGCTGCTTCCAGAAACTCTCGGGCTTCGTCCACCTGGTAAACACGCGTGGGTTCCACTTCAATCGCGTCGAACCCGGCGGCGTCCAGTTTGTTCACGTACTCGGTTTCCTGCAGGGCGCCCGCGATGCAGCCAACCCAAAGCTCCATGCTTTTGCGGATTTCCGCCGGCACTTCGCCGCGCAGCACCACGTCCGAAACCGCCAGCCGTCCGCCCGGCTTCAACACGCGAAAGGCTTCGCGCAGCACGCCGTCCTTGTCGCCGGAAAGGTTGATGACGCAATTTGAAATGATGACGTCCACCGTGTTGTCGGGCAGGGGAATGTTTTCGATCGTGCCTTTCAGGAACTCCACATTCTCGACGCCCGCCTTGCGCTGATTTTCCCGTGCCAGCGCCAGCATCTCGTCGGTCATGTCCAAGCCGTATGCCTTGCCGGTTGGCCCAACGCGTTTCGCGGAAAGCAACACGTCGATGCCGCCGCCGGAACCGAGGTCCAGCACCACTTCACCCGCCTGCAATTTCGCCAGCGCCGTCGGGTTGCCGCAGCCGAGCGACGCCGCGACCGCGTCCGCCGGAAGGCTGCCTTTCTCCGCCTCGCCATAAAGATTCCGCGTGATGGGGTCGCAACCGCTCAGCGAAGCCCCGCCGCCGCAACACGCGGTCTTTCCTTCGGCAACCTGTTTCGCCGCCGCGCCGTACTTTTCCTTCACCGCTTCCTGGATATTTGGTTCGCTCATGATCGCTTTCTCCGATCTTATTTTGAAATTTGGACAAAATCTTCCGCGGATAGGGCGCGATTCCGCGTGCAGCACTCTTCGTAGAGAAAGCCCAGAACCTCGCGCAGCGCGTCCGTATTCGCCGTGTGCCAGAGAAAGGTTCCGGCGCGCCGCACATCCACCAGGCCGACCTGCCGCAATTTTTCCAGGTGATGCGACAGCGTTGACGCGGGAATGCCCAACTCTTCCTGAATCTCCCCCGCCACCATCCCGGTCGGGTGGGCGGAGAGCAACAATCGCACAATTTGCAGCCGCGGTTCCGAGCCGATGGCGGAAAAGCGGTCGGCGCAACGGGTAACCAGGAGTGGGTCGGCCTTCTTCATAGTTCGATAATTGCAGAAATACAGTAGTAGGTCAACCTCTTTTTACCAGAAACCCCACCCCTTGCCCGTGCATCCTACTGCTGTGGGACAGATTCTTCGAAACGCCCGCCCTTTTCGCTTTTGACCGCGTTTCCATCGCATGGGATACTGAAAAAACGAACCATATGACGCTAAATCGCCTGCTTCTTCCTCTCTTTTGCGCTTCCCTGATGGCGCTACCCGCTTTGGCCCAGAACGCCGCTCCCGCGCAGCCATCCACCACGCGCAAGGACCCCGTTCGCGCCGACGCCTACTACAACTTCACCATGGGCCACATTTACGAGCAGCAGTACGAGCAGACCGGCGCGGGCGAATACGCATCGCGCGCGATCGACTCCTACAAAAAGGCTTATGCGGTCGACCCCACCTCGCCCGTCATCGGCGAGCGCCTGGCCGAAATGTATTGGAAGGCGCAGCGGGTCCACGAAGCAGTCACCGAAGCCAGCGAAGTTCTGAAGCGCAATCCCGACGATCTGCCGACGCACCGGCTTCTCGCTCTTGTCTATCTGCGCAGCTTGGGCGACATCAATGGGAACAACATCCAGTCCGAAACGATCGTGAAGGCGATTCAGGAATACAATGCGGTTCACCGGCTTGATCCCTCCGACCAGGAAGTGACCATCTGGCTCGCGCGGCTGTATCGCCTGCATAACGAACCCGAAAAGGCCGAAGGTGTCCTGCGCGACCTGTTGAAAGACGATCCCGAGAACGATTCCGCCGTCGAGCAGCTTACTCAGTTGCTGCTGGATCAGAACAAGGCCGAAGAAGCGATCTCCCTACTGAACGGCATGATCGAGCGCTCGCCTTCACCAACACTTTATGACCATCTCGGCGACGCCTACACCCAGACGCACGATTTTCCGAAAGCGGAAGCGGCTTATCGCAAGGCGGTCGACCTGGACCCCTCGGAACTCAGCCACCTTCGCGGCCTGGCGCAGACGCTGCTCTCCGAAGAGAAGTACACCGAAGCGCTGGCCGCTTATCAGAAGCTTTCCGATATGCTGCCCGACGACGCGGACACCTATCTCCGCATCGCGCAGATTTATCGGGAACTCCACCAGCTCGACAAAGCCGAGGAAAATCTCGTAAAGGCCCGGCAGTACGCCCCGGGCAGCCTGGAAGTGATGTACAACGAGGCGATGATTTACGAATCGCAGGGACGTTTCGAAGACGCCATTCGCGTGCTCTCCGATGCGGTCACGGGGGTAAAAGCACAGTCCAAGGTTTTGCCGTCGCGCCGCCGCTCGTTATCGATTCTCTACCAACAGCTGGGGATGCTCTATAAAGACACGCAGAACTATCAGGCCGCGATTTACACCTTTCAGGAACTGAGCCGCCTGGGCGACGAAGAAGACCGCCGCTCGCGGTTGCTGATTATGGACACCTATCGCCAGGCCCGCGACCTGCCGAAGGCGCTGCAAGCCGGCAAGGAAGCCATTGCCAAATATCCTGACGACTCTTCGATCCGCAGCAGCTTGGCCATGATGCTTGGCGAAGCGCAGCAGCCCGATGAAGCGATCAAGCTGCTGCAGGCTGGGCTGAAGGGTGGAGCAGGCGACCGCGAAACCTTTTTGAGTTACGCGCAAATTTACGAGCGCAGCCATCGGTTTTCGGAAGCCGAAGCAGCCGCGCGCAAGGCCGAATCGCTTGCGGTTCAGCCCGCCGACAACGAGCTGGCCTGGCTGATTCTGGGCGCCATCTTCGAACGGCAAAAGCAGTACGAAAAGGCCGAAGAAGAATTCAAGAAAGTCATCGACGTTAATCCGAAAAACGCCATGGTCCTGAACTACTACGGCTACATGCTAGCCGACCGCGGCATTCGTCTGGACGAAGCGCACGATCTGATCCAGCGCGCGCTGGACCAGGAGCCCTTTAACGGCGCGTATCTGGACAGCCTGGGCTGGGCGTATTACAAGCAGAACAAGCTGGAGCAGGCCGAGTTGACGTTGCGCAAAGCCGTGGAACGCGAATCGCACGATCCCACTATTCGCGAACACCTGGGCGATGTCCTCGCTAAACAAGGCAGGATGGATCTTGCCGTGGTGGAATGGGAAAAATCTCTGAACGAATGGCGCCGCTCCTTGCCAGCGGACCTCGAAGAAGATAAAGTCGCGGAAGTGGAGAAGAAGCTGAGCCAGAACAAGCATCGTGTCGCGCAGAAAACTCCCGCTGCCGACGCCAAACCCTGAGTCATTGAATGCGAACAATTCGAATTCCGGCGTACGCCAAGGTGAACCTGCGTCTGGAAGTGCTTGGGAAGCGCGCCGACGGCTACCACGAACTTCGCACCATATTTCAAACCGTGTCGTTGCATGACACGCTGGAGTTCCGTTCCTCGCGCCGCCCGGGCATCTCGTTGCAGATACAGGGGAACGAAACCCTTGCCAAAGAAGAGATTGAGAAGAATTTGGTTTACCGTGCCGTGGACGCGTTGCGGCGTGAGTCGCGCGTGCGCCCGAGCGTTGAGATTCTGCTGAATAAAAAGATTCCGGCGGGTCGGGGATTGGGAGGCGGGTCCAGTGATGCGGCGGCGGCGCTGCTCGGGTACCTGCAATTCACGCGTCAAAAGCTGGAAACGCCGCGACTTCTGGACATTGCCGCAGGCCTTGGCGCCGACGTTCCCTTCTTTCTGTTTGGGGGCACGGCACTGGGCATCAGCAAGGGCGAAGAGATCTATCCCTTACCGGATGCCCCGCACCGCACGCTGCTGATCGTTTCGCCCAAAGACATCCACGTTCCCACTCCGGATGCCTATCGCTGGCTGCATGCGCCGGAATTGGCTTCGTTGACAAAATCCGCCGCGAACCATAAACTGTTTAAGTTCTGTGCTCTATGTTGGAGCGCGCAGGAAGCGTCGGTTTCGAACGATTTCGAAGCGGCGGTCTTTCAGCGCCATCCCCGTCTTGGCAAGATCAAGCGGGATTTACTCCATCGAGGAGCTTCAGAAGCCTTGCTGGCTGGTAGCGGTTCGGCGGTGTTTGGAGTTTTCCCGAGCCCAGCTAAGGCGCGCCGAGCCGTTGTCGGGTTTCCGCACGATCAAGCCTTCGTCTGCGAGACAATATCGCGGAGCAGGTATGCGCGGTTGGTAAAAAGCGCGATTGTCCGGTGATCCTCAGCGTCTCTCTGCGTTCTTCTCAAAACAAGGCCGATTGGCCGATCTAAAGTTCGGCCACTACAGGAAATTTGTCGCCGCAGACTGGCGATCGAGCGAGCAGCGTGTGAACGACGAGCGTTTCAAAATCTTCACGGGTACCGCCAATCCGGCGCTGTCTGCCGCGATCTGCAAACATTTGGGCGTACCGATAGGCCAGGCCAAGCTGGACCGCTTCAGCGACGGTGAAATTTATTTTCAGATTCTCGAAAATGTTCGCGGCGCCGATGTCTTTGTCGTGCAGCCCTGCTCGTTTCCGGTGGACAGCCACCTGCTGGAACTGCTGCTCATGATCGACGCGTTCAAGCGAGCTTCCGCGTGGCGCATCACCGCCGTTCTTCCGTATTACTGCTATGCGCGCCAGGATCGCAAAGACAAACCCCGCGTTCCGATATCAGCGAAGCTCGTTGCCGACCTGCTTGAAACTGCCGGCGCCAGCCGCGCGCTCACACTCGATTTGCATGCCCCGCAGATTCAGGGTTATTTCGACGTGCCCGTGGATCACCTGTACGGGTCGCCCGTGCTGGTCGAATATTTCCGCCACATGAAACTGCCGAACCTCACCGTCGTCTCTCCCGATGCGGGTGGTGTGGAGCGCGCCCGCGCGTTCGCGAAGAAACTTGACGCGCCGTTGGCCATCGTCGACAAGCGCCGCGTGGACATGGATGTAACTGAAGTGATGAACCTGATCGGCGACGTCAAAGGCCGCAGCACCCTGATTGTGGACGACATTATCGACACCGCCGGCACGCTGGTAAAAACCGCCGACGCGCTGATCCGCGAAGGCGCAACCCAGGTTTTTGCCGCTTGCACGCACGCGGTGTTTTCCGGCCCGGCCGTCGATCGCATTGTGAAGTCCAAAATCACCGAGGTCGTGGCCACGGATTCCGTGCCGCTTTGCGAAGCGGCTAAGGGCGTAAACAAAATCAAAATTTTGAGTGTCGCGGAATTGCTCGCCCGCGGCATTCGTTCGATTCACGAGGAAACATCGATCAGCGAGCTGTTTATTTGAGATTCTCCGGCGCAATTCCGCCGGAAGTGATTCCAGGAAGGGAAAGAAGCTATGGCTAACATTATTGTTGAAGGCGCGCCCCGCGAAACTCGGGGCAAAAACGAAGCGCGGCGCTTGCGCGTTTCCGGTAAGGTTCCCGCCACGCTGTACGGAGGCAAGGGCGAGGTTCTGGCACTCGCCGTGAACACCAAGCAGGTCACCGCGATTCTTCGCTCCGAATCCGGTCACAACACCTTGTTCCAGGTGAACCTCGGTGGCAAGCAGGAGCCCGCGATCGTAAAGGATTGGCAAGTGGATCCGGTCAGCGGCAATCTGCTCCACGTCGACCTGCTGCGCATCGCCATGGACGTCCGCATGAAGGTGAAGGTTCCCGTGCACACCTTCGGCGAGCCGTCTGGCGTGAAGGTGCAGGGCGGCGTTTACGAAGTTGTGACCCGCGAAGTCGAAGTGGAGTGCTTGCCCGCCGACATCCCGACCGAATTCAAGGTGGACGTCAGCGGCCTGGCGTTGAACCAGAGTCTGCGCGCCGGCGAACTGCCGATCGATGCCAAGAAGCTGAAGCTGCTGACCGACCCGCAGACGGTTCTCTCTCACGTCGTTACCCTGCGTGAAGAGGAAGAGAAGCCGGTGGAAGCGGCAGTGGCCACGACTCCGGCGGAGCCCGAAGTCATCAAGAAGGGCAAGAAGGAAGTCGAAGGCGAGGAAGGCGAGGAAGGCGCGAAGCCTGCCGAAAAGCAGGAAAAGAAGAAGTAGCTCTTTTCCGCCCGGCACGCGCCAAACATCATGCGGCTCATTGTCGGCCTTGGCAATCCTGGCCCGGAGTATCAGTGGACGCCGCATAATCTTGGTTTTCTGGCCGTGGATGAAATCGCGAATCGCGCTTCCATACGTGTCGAGCGGCCCGAAGGCAAGGCCCTGGTAGGTTTGGGGAAAGTGGCCGGGGAAGAAGTGATCCTGGCCAAGCCGCAGACGTACATGAATCTCAGCGGGATCAGCGTTCGCGACCTGCTGGAAAAGTACGAACTGAGCCCCCAGGATTTGCTGGTGATGTTCGACGAACGCGATCTGCCGTGGGGCATGATTCGCATCGGAGAACGCGGCAGCGCGGGGACGCACAACGGCGCGAAATCGGTGACCAGCGTCGTGGGGACGCAGGAATTTGCCAGGTTGCGGCTCGGTTGCGGCCCCGATCATCCGGTCGGCGATTTGGCGGATTACGTCCTGCGGCCGATGAAAAAAGTGGTGCTGGAAGCAGCCAGCGAGATGGTGGCCGAGGCGGGCGACGCCGTGGAAATGATTCTGACGCAAGGAATCGCCGCCGCCATGAACAAGTTCAACCGGCGGGTGCCACCAGCGGAAGAGAAGTAGCGGCGGGTTTCAGCCTGCCAGGCATCGAACGATTTTCCCGGGCCCAGCGCCCGGAACAGAAGGAAACGAGGTCATCATGGAAGAACGTTTGTACGATCTGATTTTCATCGCCCGCCCGGCTACGCCGGAAGACGAAATCAAGAAGGTCCTCACAACCATCGAGCATGCCGTCGCCGAAAAGGGCGGCAAGATCGAAAAGACCGAGCACTGGGGCACGCGCAAGCTGGCCTACAAGGTCGCGAAGCATCGCGAGGGCATCTACGTCTACCAGCAGGTGCGTACGAATCATGGCGAACTGGTTCACGAACTCGAGCGGCGCCTTGGCGTGCTGGACTCGGTCATCAAGTATCAGACCATTCGTCTGGACGAAGAATTGAAGCGGCAGAAGAAGCTGACGCACAAGCGCGAGCAGCGCGCCGCCCGCCGTCCGCGCCGGGTAACGCAACCGCCGGTCCCCGTCGCCGAGCAGTCCACCGGCGCCGCCTAGCTCTTAGGGGCGGCTTTACGCCGCCTTCATTTGGTGCCGGATGAAACACGGCCGGCTTAGTGATTCGAATTTCGATTTGCCATATTGGAAAGGTAGGAAGTTATGTCAGAGGAACAGAAACCAGTGCAAGCCGCACCTCCTTCGGCGCCAGCAGCCGCGGAAGGCGGCAGCGCCCCGGCAGCTCCCGCAGCCGTAGCAACTCCGTCCGCGCCCGCGCATCGCTCCGAAGGCGGCGGTCCCCCTCGCCGTGAGGGCGGACACTCGCATTCCGGTCCGCGCCGCGAAGGCGGTCCGGGCGGTGGACGACGTGAAGGCGGCCCCGGAGGTCCCGGCGGCGGCCCAGGCGGCCCGCGCCGCGGCAAGCGCCAGTATTTCCGCAAGAAGAAGGTGTGCAAGTTCTGTGTCGAGAAGATGGACTTCATCGACTACAAGCGCGCCGACATTCTTTCGCAGTTCGTGCAGGAGCGCGGCAAGATTCTTCCGCGCCGCATGACCGGCGTCTGCGCACGCCATCAGCGGTGGCTCGGCGTAGCCCTGAAGCGCGCCCGCAATATCGCGCTGATGCCATTCGCGGGCAGTGCGGCAGGCATCCAGGCGCCACGCGCCATCGAAGCGCCGAAGGCCCCGGTAGCATAGCCTTCAGCCTGTGCGGCCGAAGCAGCAAGACTTTGTAGGGGCCGGGCTCGCCCGGCCCTCTTAAGAAACCCGACGTAGCGGCGACCTTCGGGTCGCCCAGATTTTAGCGGTAAGGATTTCCGAAAGAATTCAGGAGCGAGTCATGCAGATTATTCTTCAAGAAGACGTAGAAAAACTCGGCCACCGCGGCGACGTCGTCACCGTGAAGCCCGGCTACGCCCGCAATTTCCTGTTGCCCAACAAGATCGGAATCGAAGCCACGGCGGGCAACATGAAGGCGCTGGAGCGCATTCGCGGCTCGTTGGCCAAGAAGACCGCCACGGAACTTGAGGCCGCCAAGAAACACGCCGAGATGCTGAACGGCGTGGCCGTCAAGTTCCACCGCAAGACCGGCGAGAACGACCAGATGTTCGGGTCCGTTACGACCGGCGACATCGCGGAAGCCCTGAAGGCGCAGAAGTTCGAAGTCGACAAGCGCCAGGTGCAGTTGGCTGAACCCATCAAGTCCATCGGCGAATTCCCGGTCACGGTAAAAGTATTCCGCGACGTCACCGCCGAAATCAAAGTTTACGTCGAAAAAGAAGTCTAACCAATCCCGCACATTTCCGTTCGCGCGGCAGGGGCATGAGTGATCGTGCCCTCTTTTTTTTGCGTGCGGCAGCAATGCTGCCCCATTTAACCAACGAGCGCGTTTTTCGGCCAACAATCGGATTCCCTGAAAGTTTGCAATTCCGGTGGTTTCCTTTGCCGCGATAGAGCTTTCGGCCAATCTTTCCCCATACCAACGCAATCTCCTTCGTGCCCGCCGTTCCGTTCGGGGCGCATCGCTGAAATTCCAAACCGGCGAGGAGCTTCATTTCGGGAAACCGATTTAGAATTGCGCCAGGAACAATTCCTCTAACTCCCACCATTCGAGCACTTGCTTCCCTTATTTCATGGCATGGCGATTGCACCCCCTTCTCTCCAACGACCGTCGGCCATAGGAATTTACTAACTGTCGCGCAAGTTCTCGTTGCGATCCACGTTGGGGAGCCCACAAAGATGCTCAAACTGAAGTTCGCCGTGCTGCCAATCCTTTTGTCGATGTTCTGCATCCCCAAGGTTCAGGCCGGTCCTGCTGCCACGACGACCACATTGGCCATCACTCCTGGCGCGATCGTGACAGCCGGAACCTCCGTCACGCTGACCGCCACGGTGGTCACCACCGTCGGAGGTGCGATGGTAACGCCCGGCATAGTGCTCTTCTGCGATGCCAATGCCACGTTCTGTGAGGATTCCGCCATTCTCGGCGGTGCACAACTGGGGGTTACCGGCACAGCCTCAGTGAAGGTAACTCTTGGAGCTGGCACCTACAATGTTTTTGCGCGTTTCGCTGGCACCCTCGGTGCTGGCGCCAGTGATTCCGCACCCACACTGCTCACCATCAGTCCGAACGCCACCTATGCTTCGACCACAACGATTGCACCACCGAGCGGAACGTCGCCCAACTTCACCTTGACCGGAACGGTCGCGTCGTTTGGAAAAATCGGTTTCACCGGAAATATTTCGTTTCTGGATACCAGCAACGGCAACGCCTCGCTGGCCTCTGCGGCGCCGGATCCGGCGACTCTGGCGCTTCTGCTCACCCCCAAGCCGAATCTAGCGGACATTTTGACTCCCAACGCTGTAGTAGTCGCCGATTTCAACGGAGATGGCATTCCGGATGTCGTCATTGCGAACTTTGACGGTGGCAATGTCAGTGTGTTCCTGGGCGTTGGCGATGGCACGTTTGCCGCGGCAGTAGACTACACCGTCGGACTGGCACCCAACGCCATCGTGGCTGGAGATGTTGACAACAACGGCTTTGTAGATCTGGTGGTCAGCAATTCCGAAGATGGCTCGATCACCGTCCTGATCAACCAGGGCGACGGCACTTTTGTGGCCAAGCCTCCGATCTTCATCGGCGCGGTGCAGGGCATGGTCCTCGGGGATTTCAACGGCGACGGCAACCTCGATATCGCTGCCACCATCTTCGGCACACCGGGCAATGTCGTTGTGCTTCTGGGTGACGGTGCCGGAGGGTTTGCGCAAAATTGTCCCGATGGTTGTGTATCCTTTCCCGTCGGAAATAATCCCGGGGCGCTGGTCGCGGCGGACATTAACAAAGACGGCAATCTGGATGTGGTGGTCACCAATCACGATTCGAACACCATCAGCATTTTGCCCGGCAACGGTGACGGAACTTTCCAGCCGCAATCCGTACTCTCGACAGGCACTGCTCCCACAGGAATAGCCGCCGGAGATTTCAACAATGACGGCGCCGTTGACATCGCAGTCACCAACAACGGGGATAACACCGTTACGATTTTCCTGAACAACGGCACGGGTACTTTGGCCGCGTTACCTACCACCGCTCCCACCGGTGCTCTGCCATCGGGAATCGTCGCCGGCGATTTCAACGGTGACGGCAAGCTGGACCTGGCTGTGACCAACGTAAACGAGTTCACTGTGTACGTCTTATTGGGCGACGGCACGGGCGCTTTTCGGACGCATGTTTCCGGCAACGTTGGCAATACTCCGGTGGCCATCGCGGCAGGTGATTTCAATGGAGATGGCCTGCCGGATCTGGTCGCGGTCAATAGCGGTGGCGCACAGGGCGCCAGCATCTTCGTCATCGCGCGCAGTGAAAGCGCGACCGCAAACGTCACTCCGACTCCCGGCACGCACAACGTGCTCGCCAGTTATGCCGCAGACACGGCCCGTATCCCGAGCCAGTCGACGACTGTACCGCTCGTAGTCCTCACCACCACAACCACCACCTTGACCGCCAACCCCGCTAATTCCTCCGTATTCGGGCAGTCCGTTACCTTCACTGCCACCGTTGCTCCACCTCCTGGCAGCGGCCCTGCGTTTGGCGCAGTCAATTTCGTTAACAATCCGGTTGGTGGGCCCGTCACGCTCAACACCGCTAATGTCGATGCCACCGGCACCGCGACGTTCACAACCAGCACTCTGGCCGTTGCCAGCTACAGTCTCACCGCCGCTTATTCCGGCAACGCCGATTCCGCCGCTTCGACCTCGGCTCTCACTCCGTACACTGTCGCCAAGGCCAACACCTCTACCTCCGTCACTTCCTCTCTGAACCCTTCCGTGTCCGGCCAAGCAGTCACCTTTACCGCCACCGTTTCCGCACTAGCTCCCGGAGCGGGAACACCCACCGGCCTGGTAACCTTTCTGGTTAATGGCAGCTCCGTTGGTACTGGCGCATTAAGCGCAGGTGTTGCAACTCTGATCACTCCGAACGTGCCGGTTGGCAGCCAAACCATCACTACAACTTACAGCGGCAGCAACAGCTTCAACGGGAGCGCTGGCTCGCTCACCGGCAATCCACAGGTAGTGAACCCCGCGAACACGACTCTCTCCTTGACCTCCTCCGTGAATCCGTCCGTTTTCGGTCAACGCATTACGTTCAGCGCCAACGTTTCCGTCGTTGCTCCAGGTGGCGGTGGTCCTTCGTCGGGAACCGTAACCTTCTTCGACAATGGAACGATGATCGGCAGCGGAGCGCTTGGCGACGGCCCGGCCATCTTCAGCATTTCCACGCTGGCTGTTGGAAACCACCCCGTCACTGCGACCTTCGGCGGCAACGCCAGTTTCAACGGCAGCACGGGCACGCTTACCGGTACTCCGCAAGTGGTCAATAAAGCCAACACCACCACCGTGCTCACCACCTCGGCCAGTCCTTCCACATTCGGTCAATCGGCTACGCTCACCGCCACTATCAGCCCGCAATTTGGCGGATCGCCCAGCGGCACGGTCACCTTTAAGTCCGGCACAACCGTGATCGGTTCTCCGGTTGCTGTCAGCGGCGGCACAGCGGTCCTGATAACTACCGCCTTGCCGGGCGGCACGCAAAATCTCACCGCCGTGTATTCCGGCGACACCAACTTCACGACTTCCACATCCGCCCCGATCAGCTTCACGGTTAACCCGGCGACTTCGACCACCGTGCTGACCACTTCCGCCAGTTCTTCCACCTTTGGAGCTTCTGTAACGTTCACGGCTACGGTCAGCTCTGCCGCAGCTGGCACGCTCACCGGCACGGTCACTTTCAAGTCCGGCACCACCGTGATTGGTTCCCCGGTTGCCGTCAGCGGCGGCACAGCGGTTCTGATAACAACCGCCTTGCCCGGCGGCACGCAAAATCTCACCGCCGTCTATTCCGGCGACACCGACTTCGCCACTTCCACATCCGCTCTGGTCAGCTTCACGGTTAACCCGGCGACTTCCACGACTGTGCTGACCACTTCGGCCAGTCCCTCCACCTTTGGAGCTTCTGTAACGCTTACAGCTACAGTCAGCTCCGCGGTCACAGGCACGAGCACCGGCACGGTCACTTTTAAATCCGGCACAACCGTGATCGGTTCTCCGGTTGCCGTCAGCGGCGGCACCGCCGCGCTCGTAACCACAGCTTTGCCCACTGGCACACAGAGCCTAACTGCGGTGTATTCCGGTGATGCCGACTTCGCGACTTCTACATCCGCTCCGGTCAGCTTCACGGTTAACCCTGCGACCTCCACCACCGTGCTGACCACTTCGGCCAGTCCCTCCACCTTTGGTGCCTCTGTAACGCTGACGGCTACCGTCAGCTCTGCCGTAGCTGGCACGCTCACTGGCACGGTCACTTTCAAGTCCGGCAGTACCGTGATTGGTTCTCCGGTCGCGATCAGCGGCGGCACAGCGGTCCTGATAACTACCGCCTTGCTGGGCGGCACGCAAAATCTCACCGCCGTTTATTCCGGCGACACCAACTTCACGACTTCCACATCCGCGCCGGTCAGCTTCACGGTTAACCCGGCGACTTCGACCACCGTGTTGACCACTTCGGCCAGTCCCTCTACCTTTGGAGCTTCTGTAACGCTGACGGCCACAGTGAGCTCTGCCGTAGCCGGCACGCTCACCGGCACGGTCACTTTCAAGTCCGGCACCACCGTGATCGGTTCTCCGGTTGCCGTCAGCGGCGGCACAGCGGTTTTGATAACAACCGCCTTGCCCGGCGGCACGCAAAATCTCACCGCCGTGTATTCCGGCGACACCGACTTCGCCACTTCCACATCCGCTCCGGTCAGCTTCACGGTTAACCCGGCGACTTCCGCCACTGTGCTGACCACTTCGGCCAGTCCGTCCACTTTCGGCCAGTCCGTCACGCTTACCGCTACCATCACGCCGATTCCGGCCGGCGCTTCGCTTGGCTCCGTCAACTTCTTTAACGGTGCGACAAACATTGGCAGCGGGAACGTCAACGCCTCTGGCGTCGCGACGCTTACTACGGCGGCGCTTCCCGTCGGCGTGCTCAGCCTGACCGCCGTTTACTCGGGCAACGGTAACTTCGCCACTTCTACGTCAGCCGCCGTCAGCTTCACGGTCAACAAGGTCGCCACCACCACCGCGCTTGCGGTCTCCCCGAATCCAGTCATCGCTGGCCAGACGGTCACGCTTACTGCGACTATCACTCCGACGCCCGCCGGCGCACCCCTCGGCACTGTGGACTTCTTCAACGGCGCCACCAACATCGGCACGTCCAACGTCAACGGCAATGGCGTCGCCACGCTTATCACCGCGATGCTGCCGCAAGGTACGCTGAGCCTCACCGCCACTTATTCCGGCAATGTTGACTTTGCGACCTCCACGTCCCCGGCGCAAAGCCTGGTCGTCGTCACTGCCACCACCACCGCGCTTACGGCCGCTCCCAATCCGTCCACGTTTGGGCAGTCGGTCACGCTGACCGCGACGGTCGCGCCAACTCCCACTGGCGCATCCTTCGGCACCGTGAATTTCTTCAATGGCGTCACCATGCTCGGCACCGGCAACGTCAACGCGTCCGGAGTCGCCACTTTCACCAGTACCGCACTGCCCGTCGGCACCCTGAGTCTCACCGCCGTCTATTCCGGCAACGCCGCGTTCGGCACTTCGACTTCGTCGGCGTTTAGCCTTACGGTTAACGTCGCGCCCACAACCACCACGCTGGCAGCTTCGCCGAGCCCCGGAACGTTCGGACAAAGCATCACTCTCACCGCCACAATCGCTCCGGTTCCCTCGGGAGCCGCGCTCGGCTCCGTTAACTTCTTCAACGGCGCGACCAATATCGGCACGGGCAATCTAAACGCCTCCGGTGTCGCCACTCTGGCCATCACCACGCTGCCTGCCGGCAACCTCACCCTCTCTGCTGTTTATTCAGGCAACGTCAGCTTTGGTCCGTCTACCTCGGCCGGATTGCCCCTCACCGTCAACACCACCTTTGCCGTGAACGCACCCGTCACTTCTTTCGTAGTTGTGGAAGGCGGGTCCGTGCCGATCACGATCAACATTCCGCCGCTCGGCGGGGCCTTCAATAACGTAGTCATCATGACCGCCACAGGCCTGCCCCCGGGAGCTACCGGCACATTTGTTCCACCCACGGTCACGCCGGGCGCTGTTGGCGCTACAACGATTCTGACCATCCAACTGGCGCCGCTTGCAGCCAACTCCTCCAGGCCTGGCGCCGAATCTGGCGCGCCTGTCCCCGCGGTTGCCTTTGTTGCCGGGTTGCTCCTGTTCATCCGCCGCAAACATCTGCGCAAGTCGCTGCGGCTCGCCGCCATATTCATGCTGGTCACGCTGCTTGGCTCCACGCTCATGGGCTGCGCCGGCGGGTTCCTGCGGCCGCCCAGCACTCCGCCCGGAGCGTTCATGGTCACCATTGCAGGTACAAGCGGCACAACGGTGAACTCCACGACGGTTGCGGTGGTGGTGCGATGAAAACGCCAGCCGCCAACCCCACAACAGCGATCACCTCGGACCGGAAATCCACAAGGACTTCACTCACAGGATGGGAATTGACTTCGATGCAGATCGCCACGACATGCTCGCTTGCTCTGGTTTTCAGTTTCCTCTTTTGTCTTTTTCCAACTCAACTCAGCGCGCAGGAGGGTGGCCGTTTCGAGGTTGGCGTGGACTACAATTTCGTGCACACCAACGCGCCGCCCGGACAGTGCGGGTGCTTTTCGATGCAGGGCGGCGACGCGTGGGCCGGTTGGTTCTTTACCGACCACCTCTCCGTGGTGGCGCAGGGAGCTGTGCAGCACGCTTCCAATATTAACGGCACCGCGGCCAGCTTGACGCTTGTCTCCTACATGGCCGGTCCGCGCGTCAGCTTTCGCGAAACCCATCGCGTCGTACCATTTGCTCAGGCGCTGTTCGGCGGATCGCATGCTAGCGGATTGCTCACTCCTTCGCCTACCACCGGCCTTTCCGGCACCGCGAATGCTTTTGCGTTTGCCGCGGGGGGCGGCGTGGACTTCAAATTGTCCCGAATGTTTTCCATCCGGGCGATTCAGGCGGATTATTTTTACACCCGCTTTGACAACGGGGGAAATCAACACCAGAACAACCTGCGAATTTCGGCGGGTTTGTACCTGCACTTCTAGCCGCGCGCTTGCCGATTCACAACTCTCTGTGCACAAGCGCCAGGTGCAGCTGGCTGAACCCATCAAGACCATTGGCGAATTCCCGGTCACCCTTAGAGTCTTCAGCGACGTCACCGCGGAAATCAAAGTCCACGTCGAAAAAGAAGCCTAATCATCCGCAAACCATGTAGCGCTGGCTTTTATGCCAGCGCTCTTCAAGGGCGCGAGCGATCGTGCCCTCTTTTTTTGAGTGCGGAGGCGGCGAAGCCTCCGCTTTTACGCACCCCAGCCTCTCGCTCGTGTAATGTTAAGATAAGGTTCCACGATGAAGATTATCCTCACTTCAGTCGAGACAGGTCTGCTCGAAGCCTGGACTAGTTTCTGCGGTGATTTGGATTTCGTCACGATTCATCACGGGTCCATTCTCGACCTGGCCTGCGATGCAGTGGTTAGTCCTGCCAACAGCTTTGGGTTCATGGATGGCGGAATTGACGCACTCTACTCCGACCGATTCGGTTGGACCGTCCAGAAGCGCCTGCAACGCTTGATTGCTGACCGTCATCGAGGCGAACTTCTCGTCGGCACTGCTGAAATCGTCGAGACCGATTATTTGCGCCTTCCTTTTTTGATTGCCGCTCCAACGATGCGGGTCCCGATGATACTCGGTCGGGAAACTGTGACTCCTTACTTGGCTACGAGAGCCACCTTGCTGCTCATTGGGAATGGCATTTTCCCCGAAGGCCAACACGCGGGAGAACAGGTTTCGGCCTACGTGGAGTCGGTGGCCTTCCCCGGCATGGGCACGGGTGTTGGCAAAGTCCCCTTCGAGGTCTGCGCCCGCCAGGTCCGGGCCGCAATTGACGACGTTCTTCTCAAAAAATTTTATCCGCCAGTCTCTTGGGCCGAGGCAAGCGAGAGACATCAGTTGTTGTATTCCAACCGGACAAAAGACTTGCAGTATTAGCGAACGTCGACAACGCGGATGTAGGCGCTTCGTGAAAAAATAAGTTTTCCGACATTATCCTCACGATTCACAGGCACTCCCATTGACGCGCGCTCGCGTTCACCGCACACTGCAACTCACGACTTCGGTGTAGGGGTGATTCGCCGGAGCGAAAAATCTTCACTTGCCTTCCCGTTGAAGCCGTGTTACCTATAGCGAAGGAAAAGCGAACATATAACGAAAGGTTTGTCTGTCCCTATGCCCGCCGAATCCGCACTCGAACGCGCACTTCCGAATAACCTCGACGCGGAGCGTTCCATCCTTGGCGCCATCCTGCTGGATAACCACGCCCTGAACGCGGCGGTGGAGTCGCTGAAGCCCGACGATTTTTTCATTCCGCAGCACCGCAACATCTTTACGCGCATGATCGCGCTTGGCGAGGCGCAGCAGGCCATCGACCTCGTCACGCTCACTGAGGAACTGCACCGCCGAAGCGAGCTTGACGCGTCCGGCGGCGCGCCCTATCTCGCGTCCCTTGTCGACGGCATGCCGCGCGTCTCCAACATCGAGCACTACGCGCGCATCGTGAAGGAAAAGGCGATGCTGCGGAACCTGATCCACGCCACGCACAATATCCAGCAGCGCGCGTTTGAGGGTGAAGATGGCGCGGACGCCATCCTTGATAACGCCGAGTCCAGCATTTTCGCCATCGCCGAAGACCGCATCAAAGCCGGACTGATTTCGGTGAAGGACATCGTTCGCGACAATTTCGAACGGCTGGAAAAAATCTTTCGCGAAGGGAAGAGCGTCACCGGTGTTTCCACCGGGTACGCGGAACTGGACAAACTTCTTTCCGGCCTGCAGCCTTCGGAACTCATCATCCTTGCGGCGCGCCCATCGCAAGGGAAAACCGCGCTGGCGCTGAACCTGGCGGAGAATATCGCGCTGCGCGGCGGGCTCCCCTGTGCGCTCTTTAGTTTAGAAATGTCCAAGGAGTCTCTGCTGCAGCGCCTTGTTGCCTCCGTCGGCCAGGTGGACGCGCACAAGTTCCGCTCCGGGCATCTCAGCCGCGAAGACTGGCGCCGGATGACCGAAGCTCTCGGCACCATTTCTTCCGCGCCGCTCTGGGTGGACGATTCGGGTTCCAGCAGCGTTTTGGAAATTGGCGCCAAGGCGCGCCGCTTGAAGCGCGACAAGGGCCTCTCGCTGCTGATCGTTGACTATCTCCAGCTCATCACCGCCCGCGGACGCTTCGGCTCCCGCCAGGAAGAAGTCGCCAGCATCTCCCGCGGCCTCAAAGGCCTCGCCAAGGAATTGCAGATTCCCGTCCTCGTCCTCAGCCAGCTGACCCGCGCTCCCGAACGCGAAGAACGCGGGCCGCAGCTTTCCGATCTGCGCGAATCGGGCGCCATTGAACAGGACGCCGACGTGGTGATGTTCATCTATCGGCCCAATTGGGGAAAGATGGATCTGACGCCGGAAGAGCGCGACATGGCCGACATCGTGATTGCCAAACAGCGCAACGGCCCCACCGATAAGGTGAAATTCGTTTTCCGCAGCCGCCTGACGCGATTCGAAGAAGCGGCGCCGGACGCCTTCTCGCAATTCTCTGGCGGCGAACAGTAGCGGCGCGCTTCAGCCTGCCATGAATTCCGATAGGGTATGCTATTCAGGCATCCATCCATTTATGGAGATTCTCAATGAGTGCACCCTGGAAACCCGAAGGCTATAATTCCGTTTCCGTTTACATCGTTGCGGAGAATGCGCAACGCGTTATCGACTTTTTGAAGGCGACATTTGATGCAGCGGAACTGCGGCGTTTTGGGATGCCCGACGGAACAATCATGCACGCGGAAGTTCGCATTGATGACACGGTGGTGATGATCGCCGATGCCGGCGGGGCTTATCCCGCGTTCCCTGCCTGGCTGCATGTTTACGTTCCGGATGCGCAAGCGACTTACAAGAAAGCCCTGGCTGCCGGCGGCGTTTCTGTTCAGGAACCCGTGCAGAAACCGGGCGACCCCGACACCCGCGGCGGCGTGAAGGATCCTTGTGGCAACACCTGGTGGGTCTCCAGCCAGCTGATCTAGTGCAGCCGCGCGATACGTTCATTCATTCGTTTCGTTGACTTACTCTGCCGGCCTCTTTACAATGCGCGAGAATGTCAGATTCGTCCTCCCTCATCGGTCAAACCGTATCTCATTATCGAATCGTCGAAAAGCTCGGCGGTGGCGGCATGGGCGTGGTGTACAGGGCAGAAGACACCCGGCTGCACCGAGCTGTCGCCCTGAAATTTCTTCCCGACAACGTGGCTCGGGACACGCAAGCCTTGATTCGCTTCCGGCGTGAAGCGCAAGCGGCGTCCGCCCTGAATCACCCGAATATCTGCACCATCTACGACATCGGCGAAGAAGACGGCCAGGCTTTTATCGCTATGGAATGCCTGGAAGGAAAAACCCTTAAGCACATCATCAACGGCCGCCCGTTGGAGTTGGATACGCTCCTAACCATTGCCGTGGACATCGCTGACGCCCTCGACGCCGCGCATTCCAAAGGCATCGTTCACCGCGACATCAAACCCGCAAATCTTTTCGTTACCGACCGCGGCCACGCAAAAATTCTCGACTTCGGCCTGGCGAAAGTCGGCTCGGAAAAATCGGCCGCCACCACCCTGGAATCCCTGGCAACCCAGGGCGTGGACACCGCGCAGCTGACCAGTCCGGGTAGCACCATCGGCACCGTCGCTTACATGTCCCCGGAACAGGCCCGCGCGAAGGATCTCGACTCTCGCACCGATCTTTTTTCCTTCGGCGCCGTGCTCTATGAGATGGCGACCGGCCAACGCCCCTTTCGCGGCGAGAGCACGGCGATCATCTTCGACGCAATTCTGAATCGCGTGCCGATTTCGCCCGTCCGCCTGAATCCCGATCTCCCGCCCGACCTGGAACGAATCATCAGTAAAGCACTCGAAAAAGATCGCGCCCTGCGCTACCAGCACGCATCTGACATTCGAGCCGACCTCAAGCGGCTCCAGCGGGACACCAGTTCGTCGCGTATTCCAGTCGCGGAATTCGCGGATCGCGCGCCTTCTTCTTCCTCGGGCTCCGGTGCTCCGGCCACGGGGTCTGGTGGTGTTCCTGCGGCGGCAAGCTCCGGGAATGTAGTTCCGGCCGCAGCAGCCGGCCGCGGCAAGAGTCTCCTGATCGGGCTATCGTTTGGCGTACTGGTTCTGGCAATTGCGGCGTTCGGTTTCTACAAGCTTGGCAATCGCAAGCCCTCCCTGAATCTTCAGGATCTGGAAATCACGAAGCTCACGCAAAGCGGCAAAGCCTCCGGTGTCGCCATCTCTCCGGATGGCCAGTATGTCGTTTATGTTTTGACGGACGGGGAGAAACAAAGCCTGATGGTTCGCCAGGTCGCCACGGGGAGCGATGTCCAGGTGCTTCCCGCTGATGTCATCGTGATCTACGGCCTTACGTTTTCCCCAGACGGCGTGTACATTTACTTCACCGCCTCCACCAAGGAAAACAATCTCTTCAGTTCGCTCTACAAAATGCCCGTGCTTGGCGGATCCCCCACTGAAGTCATCCGGGACATTGATACCGGGATCAGTTTTTCGCCGGACGGCAAGCGCTTCGCGTTCCTGCGCGGCGTACCGACCCAGGGAAGCGTCAACCTCCTGCTGGCGAACACCGATGGCACCGGCGAGCATCTGCTGCTGAGCAAGCCGGGTAGCGTGAACCCTTTCGCGATGTTGCGTCCCGCGTGGTCTCCGGATGGCAAGACCATCGTCTACACGGTTTATGAGGCGGCCAACCGGCAAACCCTGTATGCCGTGTCGCCTGAGGATGGCTCCGCGCACTCGCTCTATTCCACGCTGGACGAATTGGGATTGCCCGAGTGGGTTCCCGACGGTTCTGCTCTGCTGATTCCGATTCGCGAACGAGGCCCCGTAAGTCGCGGCCAGCTGTGGAGCGTTTCCTTTCCCGCGGGAGAAGCACATCGTCTCTCCAACGACCTGACGAACTACAGCCTTGCCTGGCTGGATCTTTCCCGGGATGGTTCCTCGCTGACCACGATTGAAAACAACCGAACTTCCGATTTATGGGCGCTGCCGGCGGGCGATTCTGCGCGCGCGAAGCAACTTACCTCTGGGGGGCCTCCGATCGCCTACGTGACTTCGCTCGGAAAAGACCGCCTCTTTTACCAGACGGACAATCGCGATCTCTATTCCATTTCCGTGGAGGGCGGCAATCCTACTCAATTGGCTGCCAGTGACCAGCATGTTGGCTTCGCTTCGGGTTGCGGCGATGGCAAGCACATCGTTTACCGCAAGGTGGAGAACGAGCAGGCCAACCTCTGGCGGATGGATGCGGATGGCAAGAACCCCGTGCAATTGACCCACGAAAAATCCGTTGCGATTCCCCTGTGTTCCCCGGACGGGCAATGGGTCACGTATCAGGACCGCAACGAAGTTGTAAGCTCCATCATTCCCGTTGATGGGGGAACTCCGCGTCCACTCCAACTGCCGAACCTTCCCATGGGGTTCACCTGGCTCTCCCCGGACGGGAAGCAGGTTCTTTACAATTACCAGGATCCTGCCCACCTGCAGGCTCGCGTCCGCGTAAACGTGGTGGCGATTGAAGGTGGGCCATTGAAGTATTCCTTTGAGAGAATGATCGGTGCCGGTGGCTACCAGTGGTCGCCCGACGGACATGGATTCGACTTCCCGGTGACCCGCGGAGGAATCTCCGACATGTGGCGTCAACCGCTTAGCGGTGGTCCGCCAAAGCAGTACACGCACTTTGCTTCCGGCCTCATCTACAACTTCGCGTGGTCGGGAGACGGTAAAACCCTGGTGCTCACGCGTGGCACCCGCACTGCCGACATCATCCTGCTAAAAGCGAACAAGAAGCGGCAGTGATCTCCGGCGTGGTTGGCGCCCCGGACAACAAGCGATCCATCTCGCCGGACAAGCACGAGAACACCAACGGTTGCCAATAGTGCGCGCGGATTGAGTGTCTCGAAAGCGGATCGGTTTCTCACTTGACACAGTGAGTCAGCGCGACCACAGTCCCCCCGATTCGACCCAAACTCCCCTGTTCCTAACCCGTCGTATCCCACTGTTCTATAAGGAGTTGGTCAGTCGGCTGGAAGCAATTGCCCTCCGCGGTTGGCAACGCGATTGCTCCTTCCCGGGTGTTGTCGTTCTCGCTAGCGGCGCCTCATCCTGGCTTTTCGCCATTGGGATTGAATGCCGTACACTAGTTATTCAGGAATTTTCATGTCCCGCAGAACTAAAAATCAGAATTCGCCGGAATTCATCGGACGGCCCGTCTGGGCGGAAGTTTCGCTTTCCGCGCTCATTGGAAATTTTCGCGCCATTCGCGAGTACGTGAACCCGCGGGAGGAAAAGCGCAAGACGCCTCGCAAGGTGCTTTGCATCGTCAAAGGAAACGCTTACGGACACGGTGGAGCGCCGGTAGCCAAGGCTCTCGAAAAGGCCGGTTCGGACTGGCTCGGCGTCGCGTCCGCCGGCGAAGGCATGGAAATCCGCAAGGCCGGGGTGCGCACTCCGATTCTTGTTCTCGGCGGATTCTGGCCCGGCGAGGAAAAAAATCTTCTCCACCACAAACTGACGCCGGCGATTCACCGCTGCGAACAGTTGCTCACGTTCGAAGCGGCGGCCGCAAAACTGCGTAAGAAAAATGTTGCCGTCCAGCTTAAGATTGATACCGGCATGAACCGCCTGGGCATCATGCCGAAAGACGCCGACTGCTTCGCGCGGCAACTTGCCAAGTGCAAGCACGTGAATCTCGCCGGCACGTTCACGCATCTGGCGTCTTCCGAAGTCTTAACCGACACCGAACTTGGCCATCAGACCAGACAGCAATTAGATCGCTTCTACTCCACCGTCGAGCGCCTTCGGGCTCTTGGCGCCGATACCGGAATTCTCCACATCGCCAACAGCGCCGCCATCGCCGCGCGGCCGGAATCCTGGGCCGACATGGTGCGTCCCGGCGCGATTCTCTACGGCTATCACCCTGGGTTTGATCCGCCGGAGCGCCGCGCGGAATTCGAAAAGAAATTGCCTTTGCGTCCGGTGATGAGCCTTCGCGCGCGCTTGATGAGCGTCCGCTGCATTGCCGCCGGCGAAGCGGTCGGCTACGACGCCACGTGGATCGCGCAGAGGCCTTCCCGCATCGCGGTTCTTTCCGCTGGCTATGCCGATGGAGTGCACCGCTCGCTTGGCAATCGCGGCGTTCTCTACATCCGAGGTCACGCGGCGCCTATCATTGGCATCGTCTCGATGGACGTTGTGATGCTTGACGTCACCGACGTTCCCGACGCGGCAGTCGGCGACGTCGCCACGCTCTACGGCACTTACGGCGACAGCGTGTTTCCAGCCAACGTTGTTGCGCGCAGCATTGGCACGGTGACCTCCGACTTAATTAGCGGGGTCAGCCAGCGCGTGCCGCGCTTCTACCTTCCTTAAAACTTCAGAGTTGACGCGCATTTGGTCGGACTTGACGTAACGCTAATTCAAGAGTATACAGTGCATCACGTAACCTGCTCCGGCAGGAAGGGCCCGTCCCCTGGTTGCCTTCTTGGCCCCATGCTCCACGGAGCGGTTCGGCGTATGCCGTACCGTGAGGTCTTATGAACGATCCAGGGTCAACCCGAGCAGGCCTTCCACTTTCTGAAAGTTCCTTGTCTACAGGTGTTTCCAAGTCAAACGTGGGCGGTGTGCTGGGGCAGGAGTGGGATTTCTGGGCCATTCGCCTTGCCCTGTTCGGGAGTTCCGTCGGTCTTTGCTTCGCGCTGCGTCCCTTCAATCTCCACGGCGTTCCCGCCGTCGGGTTCGGCTTTCTTATAGCGATGGTGATTTTGCTGGCGGAGTTGCGACTTCGCCACGCGGAGATCAGCGGGCTTGTGGGAGGGTCGATCGGCGTGGTGCTCGGTCTGCTAGTTTCCCTCCTGATTACCCTCGTTGTTTCCCGCACCTCGGAACCCGAATCCGCCAAGTCCTTCATCGAATTTGCTTCGCTCCTCTCGCTGGGCTACCTCGGCCTGGTGATCGGCACGCGCCGCGGACGGGAGATGAGGCCGCCGCCGTTTCCGGAGCAAACGAATGTTGCCGCGCCGGCGGCTCCTGTTTCGGTGATGAAACTTGTAGACACCAGCGTGCTGATTGACGGCCGCATCGCCGACATTTGTGAAACCCATTTTCTGGATGGAACGCTGAGCTTGCCGCGCTTTGTGCTTCACGAACTGCAGATGGTCGCCGATTCTTCCGACTCGCTGAAGCGTCAGCGCGGCCGCCGTGGCCTCGAAGTGTTGCAGCGCATGCAGAAAATGCCCGGCCTCGAAATTCGCGTGCTCGATGATGATTTTTCCGGCAATTCTGGCGTGGACCAGAAGCTGGTCGAACTCGCGCGGCGCACCGGCGCCAAGATTGTTACCAACGATTACAACCTGAACAAGGTGGCGCGGGTGCAGAATATTTCCGTGCTGAATATCAATGAGTTGGCCAACGCGCTGAAGCCCGCCGTGCTGCCCGGCGAATCCATGCGCGTCCTGATCCTGCGGGAAGGGAAGGAGCCTACCCAGGGAGTTGCTTACCTGGACGACGGCACGATGGTGGTGGTGGATGGTGCGCGCCGCTTGATCAACCGCACTGTGGACATCCTTGTGACTTCGGTTCATCAGACGCCCGCCGGCAAAATGATTTTTGGCCGCCTGGACGAACGCCACGACTCCGGCTCTGTTCGCGCGGCGTCGGCTACGGCGTCGGCAGGGGCCGGCGCCCGCAGCGAAACGTCCATCGGCGGCAATGGCCACGCAATGCGCCCGCCGCGAAACGAACCAGGCGCCGCGCTCGACCAGCCCGGCGGCAATCCCTACCCCGACTCCGAAACCGTGTAGGCGCCTTTTGAGTGCGACAGCGAAGCTGCCGCTTTTCCGGATTAGCCGCGACTCCAAACTCTAATTTTTACGCCCCCGCATCCAGACCCAAATCCTCTTTCTCCAATTTCAAATACGCTTGCAGCACCTCCACCACCAGCGCATGATCTTCCCGCTGCGGCAACCCCGAGACCGCAATTGTGCCGACGCATCCTGTGCCTGCAAGCAAGATCGGGAAGCACCCGCCATGCGGGGCGAAATCTTTCAGCTCCAGCCCGGTAGCCGCGTGCAGAGTCGTTTTCGCTCTCTCATATTTCAACCCGATCGCATAGGAACTCCGCTGATAGCGCATCACGACGTTCCGCTTACGCCGGATCCAATCCCAGTTGTCGGGCGTAATCCCTGGCATCGCGTAGCAGAAAAGCGGCATGCCATGCATTTGAATGTCGATAGCCACGGAAACCTTTCGCTTTTCCGCCGCTGCCTTCAGAGCTGATCCAATTGCCCAGGCCGCCTCGGCGTCAAAGTGTTTGAACTGCAGCCGCTGCTCCTGCAGCAAAATCTTCTCAATGTCCTGATCGATGCTCATGCTCTCTCCGCTCGGCAAAATTCCAATTCCATGCAAGCTCTCCTCGAAAGTTTCCGTATCATAGCAAGGTTTCCTTTCCTCACTGAAACCGCCCTTTTCGGGCTGTCTGCCATTTTTCATCTGCCCCTGCTTTGCGGTACACTCTCCCTTCTGCATCCCGCGCTTGGGCCCGCAAGGTGTCGCTTCAGCCGGTCTGCTTTCACGATATGGGGCAAATAACAGCCATTCTTCCCGCCGCAGGTCTCGGCACGCGCATGGGCGCGGAGACGCCGAAGCAGTTTCTTGAGCTGGATGGAGTGCCCATCGCGGTTCTGAGCGTGCGGCGCATTGCCTCCTGCCCGCTGGTCACGCAAATTATCGTCGCCACCCGGCCGGACGGCATCGAAAAGCTGGAAGCGCGCCTCCGCGAGGAGAAATTCAAGCAGCCGTTGCGCGTGATTAAGGGCGGAGATTCCCGGCAGGAGTCGGTGGCCGCGGCGCTGAAACTCGTTTCGAACGATACGGAGCTTGTCCTTGTGCATGACGCCGTTCGGCCGTTTATCGCTGTCGAACAGATCACCCGCGTGATCGAAGAGGCTCGGCGCTGCAAAGCCGCAATCGTGGGCATTCCTGCGATGGACACCGTCAAAGAAGTAAAGCGCGCCAGCCTGCCCGAAGACGTAGCGCTGATCATCAGCACCGTTCCCCGCGAACGCATAGTGCTCGCGCAGACGCCGCAAGTTTTCGAAACGCGCCTGCTGAAAGAAGCTTTTGCCCGCGCCGAAGCGGACGGCGTCAGCGCCTCCGACGAAGCGGGCCTTGTCGAGCGCCTCGGCTATGACGTCCACGTGATCCAAGGCTCCGAGCGCAACATCAAAATTACCAAGCCCGCCGACATGGAACTCGCCCGCTTCTATTTGCAACTCGAGCAGAAAAAAGCATGAGCGTGCGCTGCGGCATCGGCTACGACCTGCATCGCCTGGCCGAAGGGCGCAAGCTCATCATCGGCGGCATCGAAGTGCCGTTCGACAAAGGCCCCGTCGGACATTCTGATGGTGACGTAGTTGCGCACGCGCTTTGCGACGCGCTGCTGGGCGCAGCGGGCTTGGGCGACATCGGGACGCATTTCCCGGACACCGATCCGAAGTGGAAGGGCGCGAACAGCCTGCAATTTTTAGAGTACGCGCGCAAACTTCTTGACGAAAAACGTCTCGCCATCGAACACGTCGACGCCGTGGTCATTCTCGAGCGTCCCAAACTCGGCCCGCATTTTCCCAAAATGCGTGAAGCCCTGGCCAAAGCGCTTCACGTCCCCACCGAAAAAATCCACCTGAAAGCCAAAACCAACGAAGGCGTAGATGCCGTGGGCCGCGGCGAAGCCATCGCCGCGCATGTGGTCGCCACCCTCTCTTTGTAGGGGCCGAGCTTGCTCGGCCCGTTCTTACTTGTAGGGCCCGCCTTCCGAGGCGGGCCGCTCCTAATGCGCTAAACTTTCCGCATGCCCCTCAATGACTACCTCGCCGAACATCCCCCGCATCCAAATCCCTATTCAGCAACGGATATTCTCACTCTTCTCCACGAAAACCACTGGCTAACCACCACGCCCACCGCCGAGCATCTCGCCTGGGCCGACCGCGCCGCAAAACTTCTTGGCCACTACGCCAAGGACCGCGCTGCCCTCGCCAATCTTCTGCTTCTCGTGTTCCATTACGACGCCGCCGCGATCCTGCAATCCCCCGAGGCCCAGGCCGCCGTCTCGCGTTACGCCGCCCGCGACGTCATCCGCCACCTCGCCCTGCTCGTTCTCGAGCCCGCCCCGTTCACCTCCGAGCGCTTCAAGGAAGTCGCCACCTACTTGAAGGAAACCTGCGGCGTCCGCAGCCGCGATCTCTTCAATCCCATTCGGCTCTCGCTCACCGGCCGCATCGGCGAAGGTGAACTCGACCGCGTAATCCTCCTCGTCGACGAAGCCGCCGGCCTGCCGTTTGCCGTCCCGGTAAAATCCGTCCGCACTCGCATCCTCGAATTCTGCGCGGCCCTCGACTAATTTTGAGTGCGAGAGCAAAGCTCTCGCTTTTGAGTATTCCGTCTAGCCACCCAATCAAGCGTTCGCCCCGAACTCTCAGTGACCTCTGGGTCCAAACTCGGTTTCCTCTGTGTCAAATCTTTTTTCTTTCTTTCTTTCTTTCTTTCTTTCTTTCGTCCGAAACTTTTAACTTTGCACAGTGAACTGCTTGCCCGGCGTAGCCGCGCCTTTTACAGTGAAGGAGGGTAAACTTGTTCCCCATGGATCGTCTCACCGGCATTCACGCCATTCGCGAGGCCCTCGAGGCCGGCAGCGCCTTCGACCGAATCCTCATCGCCAAGGGCCGCCAGGACACTCGCGTCGAGGAGATCGTCCAGCTCGCCCGCGCGCAAAATATTCCCGTGCGCTTTGAAGACCGCAGCCAGCTTGATCGCCTCGCCAGTTCGCGCGATCACCAGGGCGTAGTTGCGATCGCCGCCGCGCGTCCCCCAGCCACGCTCGAAAGCCTTCTCGACCAGGCCAACAAATCCAAAGGCCAGATCGGCCTGATCGTTCTCCTAGACGGTGTCGAAGACCCCCACAACCTCGGCGCCATCATCCGCACCGCGCTGGCCGCCGGCGCCCACGGCATCGTCATCCCCGAACGCCGCGCCGCGGGCCTCACGGACACGGTGGCGCGCGCCTCAGCCGGCGCGTTGGCGCACCTGCCCGTAGCGAAGGTCGTGAATCTTGTTCGCGCGATGGAGGAGCTGAAGGAAGCAGGCTACTGGCTGGTAGGCCTGGATGAAACCGCAGAAAAAAGTTACACCGACATTGATTACACAACGCCCACCGGCATCGTCATGGGCGGCGAAGGCAACGGCCTTCACGAACTAACCCGCAAGCGTTGCGACTTCCTCGTGTCGCTGCCCACCACAGGCCCAGTAAAATCCCTAAACGTCAGCGTAGCCACCGGCGTAGTCCTTTTCGAAGCCCTCCGTCAGCGCCACGGCAAGCGTAATCAGTAATCAGATATCAGCGAGTGGGATGAGGCCGCGGCGCGGGGATCAGCGCTCAGCACGACAATCCGCTGCACATCGCTGAAGCATATTGCGGCCCCGAGGGTTGAGAGATATCATGGCGCCCTGCCCCGCCCCCACAAACCTTTGGCTCAAAGTTTTCCTTGGAGGAGTCGCATTATGAAAAGCAAATTGTTCGTCTTGCTGGCCAGCCTGCTTGTCGCGCTGTTTGCCGCGGGTTCCACGCTTGGCGCGAAGAGTTATTCCTACTTTCGCGTGGGTAGCCCAAACGACATCACCGCGTCAACTACAGCGGGCACAGTACTTATGGGCGGCGGCACGGACGTCGACGCGGCTTTCCAATGGATGTGCCAGCGCAGTGGCGGCGGTGATTTTCTGGTGATTCGCGCCACCGGCACCGATGCCTACAATCCTTACATCCAGCAACTGTGTCCCGGTGAAAATTCTGTCGCCACGCTGATCATTCCCAATCGCGCGGCGGCGAGCGATCCCTTCGTGGCCAGCACCATAGCGAACGCGGAAGCCTTGTTCATCGCCGGCGGCAATCAAGCCGACTACATCAATTTCTGGAAGGGCACGCCGGTGGAAAGCGGGTTGAACGCGCTGATCGCGCGGGGCGTTCCCGTCGGTGGCACCAGCGCAGGCATGAACGTCTTGACGGAGTTCATTTACTCCGCGCTGGCCAGCCAGGGCGTCACCTCCAGCCAGGCGCTTGCGGATCCATTCAACCGCTACATTACGCTCGACCGCGACTTCGTCAACGTCTCCACCGTCCAAGGGCTGATCGGCGATCCGCATTTTGTTACGCGCGATCGCATGGGGCGCGACCTGGCTTTCCTCTGCCGCATCTTCACCAACAATTGGTCTAATGCGCCGCGCGGCATCTCCATCGACGAACAAACGGCGTTGCTTATCGATGCCCACGGGAATGCCACCGTCGTCGGCTCCAGCACAGTTTATTTTCTGCAGGCTCCCGGTGGGCCGCAGGTCTGCCAAGCTGGAACCCCGCTCACTTATCTGAACATTGCGGTGTACCGCATCAACTCCACCGGCACGTTTAGCCTCTCCACCTGGAAAGGCACTGGTGGCGTGAGCTACACCGTCTCCGCCAACGCGGGCGTCCTCAGCTCCACCCAATCCGGGGGATCCATTTACTGAAGCAGTTGGCGGTTCCTGGAAGACAGACGTTTCTTGGCGATGCAATCGCAAATCGCAGGCCTACAATTGCGGTCTTACTGCCACAAGGCCTCATCACACCTGCTCGCTATTCTGCAGCGAGACACCATGCAACGAGACTCACTCGTCATATTTCATCAGGGAAAATACATCAATGCCAGGCAGCTTTTTCCGCCCGTTCAGAAAATCCAGTTCCACCGCGAATGCTGCGCCTTCGACCACGCCGCCGAGCGAGCGGATCAACTGCACCGCTGCGGCTGCGGTCCCTCCCGTGGCCAGCAGGTCGTCGCAGAGGAGCACGCGTTGCCCCTTCTGCACCGCGTCCTCGTGGATTTCCATTGAGTCGGAGCCGTACTCAAGGGCGTAGGAGATTTTCGCTGTCTTCGAAGGCAGCTTGTTCGGCTTGCGCACCGGCACGAATCCCGCGTTCAGGCGGTAGGCCAGCGCGGGAGCAAAAATAAATCCGCGCGCTTCGATGCCTGCTACCAGGTCGATCTGGTGGCCGTTGTAGTGTCCGCAGAGGCGGTCGATCATCACGTTAAAGCCCTTCTTGTCCTTCAACAGCGTGGTGATGTCGTAAAAGAGGATTCCCGGTTTCGGATAATCCGGAATTTCGCGGATCAGCTTCTTCAGATCTTCCATTCGCTCGGCTCCTGGTTCTTCCGTGAAATGTTATTCCGTGAATTCGACGGTGAAATTCCCGATGTATTTGGCCTCAACGTTGCTGGGTTCCTCGCTGACGCGGCCCACCTGCGCCATGATCGGCCCGCGCTCCAGCGCTTTGCGCAGTTTCTGCAACTCCTCGGGCGGGCCCATGGCGAAAACTTCCACGCTGCCGTCGCGGCGGTTTCGCACATATCCATCGACGCGGATTTTCCCCGCGGTGTGCTCCACATAATTGCGGTAGCCCACTCCCTGCACTCGGCCCGTGACCACGTAGCGACGCGCGACGATCCCTTCACTCACAATATTCCGAGTTTAGCAGAGCCGCGGCCCGTTCTCCCAAATCGCCGCACGCCCCTGCCGCCGTTGCGTTACACTGGATTTCAGGCGTCAGGCGGCGCAATTTCCTGCTGAACGCATCTAAATCCCTATGCTGCGAACCCTGCCGAATCTTGTGAGAGTGCTGACCAGGCCGCGTTGCTTCCTGGTTGCTTTCGCGGGATTGCTGCTGGCGATCTCCGGCGCCGCCGCGCAGGAAAGGCCCGCCGGCCCGCAAGCGCCTCCGCCTGAGCATAAAATCGATCGCGTCATCGGCACTCCCCAGCCGGAAGCGCCGCCTGATCTGCCACCCGCGCAAATCATCAGCGCGTTCACCAAAAAAGAGGATTTGTATCAGGCGGAGCGGCCGCTATATTCCTATCGCCGCACGATCCGTATCCAGGAATTCGGTCCTGATGGAAAACCTGCCGGCGAATATAACGCCACCTACCAGGGGGTGCGCTCCAGCAGCGGGCAACTCTACGAAAAAGCTCTCGCCGCGCCGGAATCCTCGTTGCAATACGTCCAGTTTGAGCCCGACGATGCGCATGCGATCGGCAATGTTCCTGCCTTCCCGCTAACCACCGACCAACTGGCCAAATACAACGTGAAGTTCCTTAGCAGCGAAAAAGTCGACGAGATCGACTGCTACATATTTGAAATCCATCCCAAAACGCTCGACCGCAAGCACCCGCTGTTCGACGGCATCATCTGGGTGGATCAGAAATATCTGGAAGTTGTGAAGACGTACGGCAAGTGGATCACCGACCTTGGCCCCATGCGCTCCGGCAGCCTGCCGTTTAATATGTTCGAGACGTATCGCGAAAACGTGGACGGCAAATACTGGTTCCCCAATTATTCCCGGTCGGAAGACGTTTACAAACTGCAGGGGCACGAGGTTCCGGTGCGTGTCACGATCAAGTGGTCGGAGTTTAAGCTGTTCCCTGCAGTCGAGGTATCGCAGCCTGTAGCGACCTCGCCGCCTCCCGCCAAGCCGTAATGCTCGCCTGTAGCTCAGGCCTTCAGGCCTGAGGGTTTTCGTTGCTACTTCACAATTTTGCCGGCGCTGGGGAAAGCCTCACCCCTGAAGGGGTGAGCTACAGGTCGCTGTACAATTCGCGCAAGACCTGCGGCAGCTTCTCCAACCCTTCCAACAAAATTTCCGGCTTTACGGCGCGCAATCTTTTTTCCGTGGGAAATGGCCCCAGCACTGCGATTGCCCGCACTCCCGCGGCTCGGGCCATCTCCACATCTTCGGGCGTATCGCCAACGTAGACGCAATCTCCTGGGTCCGCTTTCATCTCTTTCAAGGCTTTCAACAAGGGAGCGGGATGCGGCTTCTTCTGCTCCGTATCTCCCCCCAAAACACGTGTCCGAAATACGCGCGTCAATCGGAATTCGCGCAGCTGCCGGCTTACCCGGTCGCGATCTCCGCTGCTGACCAGCCCCAGTTTGTGCCGCTTATTCAATTGCGCCAACACCCTTCGTGTTGCCGCCATCAGCTTCGAAGGATGCTTGGCATAAAATTCGCGCCACACCCGGTCGGCTTCGCTCCACCGCTTCTCAGGAATTTTGGCAGCGCGGTAAACCGCATACCAGTCCGGCGAATAGTGCCGCTCCAGTTCCGGCAGCCCCCAATCGACACCCATCGCGCGAAACATGGCGAGAAAGGCCTGGGAATCTGCGTGGTAGGAATCGAGCAGCGTGCCGTCCCAATCAAACAGCACGCCATGAAGAACGGGCCGGGGAGTCATCGCCTTCAGAGTAGCAGAAACACCCCGAGCCGGATGTTTAGGAGCAGGGATCTGATTTAAATGGCGATATTGCTATTCTACGGCGGAGAAGCGTCCCGGAATATTGTCGTCCCGGTCAAACGCAAAGTCATCGAAACTTACGGCGATCCCGAACCACCCAGGCATATTCGCCGGCTCCACGCGTCTTACATGCGCTTTGGAGGAGACTACGACATTCCCATACCCCAGAGGACGGCTGACTAATACGATATCCAGCTCGATTTCGGTATCAATCGCCAGCGCCTTGGGGCAGAGGAAAAACACGCCCGAGGAGCTGATATCCCTGGTGACCAGAGTGACCGGATAGTCCTCGAGTAGCCCATTGACGCTCCTTAGCTTCAGTGGAAGCCTCAGGGACGCCCGGGGGCACTCCCGCTGTTCCAGGTGGACTCCTACGGCGTGCGTTGGCACCCGCACGAAACGGCGCGGCTGCGGCGCCCGCAACAGCGGCATTACCCGCAGCGCAGGCACCGGCATGGTGGCCGGCATCGAGGAAAGCGACGGGGCAGGCGCAACTGCAGCTTGCGCCTTAACGTCAGTTTGTACTGGAAGATTTTCCCAAGCTAGCGCGTGATTGCTGGCACTCATCTCACCCCTCAGAGAGATGACTCTACAAAGGCCCACTGCCTTAGTTCTATTACTTGACGTGCCGGACACGAACCCCAAGAAGAAGTTGGGCTGTTAAAATGCCACCTAAGGGTGTGAGTGTCAATCTGTGGAAAACGCTCGAAGTGTCCTAAAACGAAACACTTAGGACTAGTACCGCGTTACGATCTGTTCCAAATCTTCACTTCTTCTTCGCCCTTTGCCATACCTTGTTCCAATATGGTCGCTACCCTCGCTACCGTTTCACGGTATCTTTACATCGAATATTTCAGAAAATGAGCGCTCCCTCCTCCTCGTCGCCGGCAGTTCCTGCCGTAATTTCACGAACCTCTTCCGCTCCGCGGAGTATGGTTTTGATCGCGTTCGCGGCGGTCTATGTTCTCTGGGGCTCGACTTATTTTTTTATTCGCATCGGCGTCGAAACAATTCCACCGTTTGTGCTTGCCGGGATCCGGCACATCGCCATCGGGCTGATTTTCTACCCATTGTTCCGCTATCAGAGCAAAGAAAAGCCCACGGCGGCGCAGTGGCGCACTACCATCATCACTGGCCTGCTTCTGCTTCTCTGCGGCAACGGCGCGCTGTCGTGGGCGGAGACGCGAGTTCCCTCGGGCATTGCTTCGTTGCTTGTAGCCACCGTGTCTCTGTGGATGGTTATTCTGGACTGGCTGCGTCCTTGCGGCGTCAGGCCCGCTCCGCGTGTTCTCATCGGCTTCGTGCTGGGCTTCGCCGGTATCGCGCTGCTTGTGGGGCCTTCGCAGCTTGGCGGCTCGGAGCGCGTCAATCCACTGGGTGCCGTAGTCCTTATCCTCGGCTCCCTCGCCTGGGCTGCTGGCTCCATCTATTCGCGCCACCACCCTGTGCCGCATTCGCCGCTGCTGGGTGTGGCCATGCAATCGCTGGCAGGCGGCGTTGGTTTGTGGATCGTGGCTGCGGCCACCGGTGAGCTGCACCAGTTTCATCCTAGCCAGGTCACACTGCGCTCGTGGCTTGCCGTCCTTTATCTATTTTCATTTGGCTCGGCGCTGGGATTTTCCGCTTACATTTACATCCTCAAACACAGCACGGCGTCGCGTGTGGCTACTTACGCTTTCGTCAATCCTGTGGTGGCTTTATTTCTGGGGTGGTCCCTGGGGGGAGAGGCAATCTCGCTGCGAACGCTCATCGCCAGCGGCACGATTCTCGCCGCTGTCTTGCTGGTGATCCTGGCGCCGCAAAAATCGAGCGCGCCAGCGGAAGAAATCGTGCCGTGCCCCGGTGAGGCATGACCGACTTTGACGCCTGAAACCGGATAGATTGTTATCATTGGCTTCTGTAATCTTGGCGCATGATCACCATGGCAAGCAGTTCCAAACCAACCGGCATCACCCCGCGGGCCGCCGCGCAATACTGGGAAGCGGCCTTGCAGCGGGACCCGCGAGCCGACGGTAAATTCTTTCTCGCTGTGCGTTCCACACACATTTATTGCCGGCCAACTTGTCCTGCGCGTAGGCCGCTGCGCGAGAATGCGGTTTTCTTCCGCACGCCGCAGGAGGCGGAGAAGAACGGCTACCGCCCGTGCCGGCGTTGCCGTCCCACGGAACAACTGGAAGGGGTCTTGCTGGTGAAGCAGGCGGCGAAACTTCTCGGAGGCGCCAGCAAGGAGGACTCTATTCGCCTCGGTCCGATTGCTGCTCAATTGCACGCCTCAACTGCTAAACTGCGTCGCGTCTTTCACCGCGTCACCGGCCTTTCGCCGCGGGAGTTTGCCCACGCGGCACGCCTGGAAAAATTCAAGAAAATGCTGCGCGATGGCGCGGACATTTCCGAAGCGCTCTACGCCTGCGGGTACGGTTCGCCGAGCCGCGTGTACGAAAAAACAAACGCTCAATTGGGAATGACACCGGCCTCGTACCGGAAGGGAGGAGCAGGCATGAAGATCGGATTCGCGGTTGCGGCAAGCTCGTTGGGTAAGGTATTGGTGGCGGGAACCGAGCGTGGAATCTCCGCGGTCTACCTCGGCGAAGACGAAAGAACTCTGGTCAGCGAGCTTCAGAAAGAATACCCGCGGGCGGAGATCGCGCGTTCCGCGGCCGGCAACGAAGCCTGGCTGAAGGAAATTCTCAGCCGCGTGGAAGGCCACGCTCCCAGCAAGGAGCTTCCGCTCGACGTCCAGGCGACGGCGTTTCAGCGCCGGGTGTGGCAAGAACTACAGAAAATTCCGTTGGGCGCCACTCGCACGTACACCCAGGTTGCGCACGCCCTCGGCAAGCCCAACTCCGTGCGCGCCGTTGCCCGCGCGTGCGCCACGAATCCCACGTCCATTGTGGTGCCGTGCCACCGCGTGATTCGCACGGACGGAGAACTGGCGGGCTACCGCTGGGGATTGCAACGCAAACAAAAATTGTTGGAAAGGGAAGGGGTGCGCGCTTGAATCCCTGTAGCTCACCCCTTCAGGGGTGAGGCTTTTCGTTACGCTGGCGAGATCGCGCTGGTGGCGATGGAAACCTTCGGGCCTGAAGGCCCGAGCTACAGGTTATTCGTGGGGCTTTTCGATTTTTGTGCCTTTGGGCCAGTCGGCTTTGAATTTGCCGTCGCCGATCTTGAGATTCTTCATCACATTTTTGTATCGCGACAGGAAATAGTCGCCCGAGCCCGCCTCCATAAATTTTTGCTGCACCGGCAGCCAGGAAGCTTCGTCCACCCACATCACAATCTTGGTGATCTGCTTGCGCACTTCATCCGACCGCGGCACCAGCTCCACCAGCGCCATCTTGTGCCCGTCCATCTCTTCTTCTCCCGACAGGCTCACGTCGTAGCTCTTCTTCAGGCTTTCCACGCGGGTTCCGAAACCGAGGGCCAGGTATTGGTCGGCCAGGACGCGGTTCTTTCCGATGTTGTATTCTTCAACTCGATTTATTTTCGGCGTGTAAATGTAAAGATTGTCGCCGTTCCGGATGATCGTCCGGGGATCAGGTGAAATAAAATCGATACGCAGCTTTGAATCCTTGCGCACGTAAATTTCACCGGATTCCGTCGAAGTATCCTTTACCACCGCGGTGTACTTCACATGATCCAGCGCCGCTGTCAGGCTGTGAAAATCCTCCGCCGACCGGTCCATCATCGTCAGCACGTAATCCAGCGTGACCTTCCCGGAGTTCTGGCTGTTGCCCGCCGAAGCCGGTGATTCCATCCAGCCAAGCAGCAATATCAAGGCAAAAAGGGCCGTTTTTCTCAATGCATCCCCTGTCCCGTTCCAAACTTTGTACCCTCAAATCGTAGCACATGGGGAGGGCAGCCGACTCGCATGTTGGCGCCGCCAATTAACTTGCAAAATCAGTGCTTGATTTCCACCTGGTAGGCAATCACGTTGCCGCTGGCATCGCGCAGGGGTTCGATTTTCCCTATCGAAAAGCGGCCGTCCTGCAGCCCTGCGCCGGCATTCTGGAGCGCATTGTGCAAATCGTTCTGAAGAGCGGGCGTGCGCGTTGGGGGAGCCAGAATACGCGAATCTACCCGGTAAACTTCCACTTCGCCGGATTTCGAAAGCAATTCCACCTGGGTTGAATTCACCGTCGGGCCGACTTGTGGCTGGTCGTGGAACCAGTTCTTGGGCGTGAACACAAACACCAGAATCAGAATCACCGCCACGTCGTACTGCCACGAGCCGCGCTCGTAGGACCAGAAAAACATCCGGTATAAAAATTGGCCAATTCCCGCCATGGTTCAGTCTGCAGGGACCCCGTCGACAATCACGCCGTCGCGCATGTGCACCACGCGGTCGAAATACGTTGTGGCTTCCGGGTTGTGCGTGATCATGACGATGGTTTGCCCCAGGTCCTTGTTCAGCCGCCGCAACATTTCCAGAACGATTTCCGAATTCTTGGTGTCCAGGTTGCCGGTCGGCTCGTCCGCCAGCAGAATTTTCGGCTCGTTGATGATGGCCCGGGCGATGGCCACGCGCTGCTGCTCGCCGCCGGACATCTCCGATGGCCGGTGCTCCAGCCTGCCATCGAGCCCAAGCATTTTCGTGACGACATCGAAGCGGTGCGGATCGAACCCGTCGCCGTGAATGTATTGCGCAATCGCGATGTTGCCCTTGGCGGACAGCGCGGGCAACAGATTAAATCTCTGGAATACGAATCCGATTTTATGCCGGCGTAGCTTGGTCCGTTCCGCGTCGTTCATCGCCACCAGATCGTTGCCGTCCACCAGCACCTTGCCGCGCGACGCCTTCGCCAGCCCGCCGATTACATAGAGCAGGGAAGATTTTCCGCAGCCCGACGGCCCCATCACCGCCACCGATTCGCCCGGCAATACCTCGAAATTTACGCCCCGCAGCGCCGGCACTTCCACTTTGCCCGCGTGATACAGCTTCCAGACGTTCTCGATTTTGAGTATCGGCTCCAAGGTTTTGAACTCGGGCTCCGTGATTCCGGTGGAATTCGTTCGTATTGTAACTGTGATTGCCATCGCTGCCTAGTTTCCCCTGTTTTCTTAGTCGTATGAGAGCGCTTCGACTGCGTCTTTGCGGCTTGCTTGCCAGGCCGGATAACTTGCGCCAACCAGTGCGCCAACAACCGCGATCAGCGACGCGCGAATAATCCACTCCGGCGTAATCAAAATGGAAAGCGTCGGGAACAGGCGCAGGAATCCCGCCCGCACCACGTAGCTGAGGCCGACGCCGGCAACAATTCCCAGGAGGCAAAGCAGCGTGGCCTCCGCCAGCAGCGCCCGGATAATCAGAAATTTGCTGGCACCTAATGATTTTAACACCCCGATGTCCCGCGTACTCTCCAGCACCGTCG
>Ga0210389_10000189_pt1 | contig 64939 bp, 50 predicted proteins | sample IncBWH28OmetaG_FD_160127 | JGI IMG/M metagenome (GOLD analysis project Ga0210389, IMG submission 160127) | Forest soil microbial communities from Barre Woods Harvard Forest LTER site, Petersham, Massachusetts, United States - Inc-BW-H-28-O ...
GGCAGTTTCTCGTCTTGAGCAGGGCCAGAAAGCAAGACCGCGGAGGTGGAGTCAAGCGTGAGCAGACGGATTGACTTCTACGACGACCCGCAGGCGCCCGCCGCGAACAGCCTCGTCCCGTCCGTCAACGTTGTCGTGACCAATGAAGCCGACGACATCCTGATGATCCGGCGTACCGACAACGGCAACTGGGCTGTCCCTGGCGGCGCGATAGACCTCGGCGAGTCCGTCGCCCAGGCAGCGGTCCGCGAGACGCTCGAGGAAACCGGGATCGAATGCGAGATCACCGGGATCGCCGGCATCTACTCCGATCCCAGGCACGTGATTCTTTACACGTCCAACGGCGAGGTCCGCCAAGAGTTCTCGATCGTGCTGACCGCACTCGCCGTGAGCGGGCAGCCGACACCGAGCAGCGAGTCGAGCGAGGTCCGCTGGGTACCGGCCGCGGAGGTCCCCGGGTACACGATGGACCGGTCGATGCGCATCCGCATCAACGACTGCCTGACACCCGGCAAGCCGCCGGTCGTCACCTAAGGAGGGCGTCAAGCCACCTGATCGGCCGACAGCTTGACCAGGTGGCCGCCGATAGCCGCGACCAACCCAAGTCTTCCGCCGACCGGTTTCTGCTCGCTGAAACCGTGTCCGCGGACCGTATCAGCCCAGCGGGGACAATCGGCAGTGACCGGATCCTCATCCGGCCCCGCGCGATGGTGACGACCGCACCCGCTTCCAGGTCGCCCGCTACCACTGGCAGGTTCGCCGCCAGCAAGGCGGCCTGCTCGTCCGGCGTAAGCCGGTCCGCGGACCGGAGAAGAACGGCCGAAGGCCGTGTCGTCCTGCGGCTGGCGGCCAGCAGTTCGCCGAAGTCACTGTCAGCGGAGACGATCACCAGGGCATTGGCAGCGGCATACTCAAGGATGCTCCGGTCGGGTGCCGTCAGCAGCCCTACATCGTAGACGTGCACGGACTCCAGCCCGGCCTTGGTCAGGGCAACGGCAACCCTCGGCGACAGGTTGGCGTCGACGAGCAGACGCACGACAGCTACGCCGGCTGGGCTAGCGGCAGCTCACGTTCCTGCACGGCCGCCGCGGCGAACTCCAGGGTGGCCAGGACATCGTCCCGGTCCAGGTACGGAAAATCGGCGAGCAGCTCGGGGATCGTCAGTCCCGCGGCGAGCTGTCCCAGGACCGCGCTTACCGTAACCCGGGTGTCCCGGATGCAGGGAAGGCCGCTCATCCGGTTCGGGTCGATGGTAATCCGCTCGTACGCCACACCTCCAAGGTACGCTCCCCGCCCGCGTAAACACCCCTACACGCCCAGCGCTGACACAGCACGCTGAGCTATGAACAGACGACGACACCATCACGATCGACAATCTCTCCCAGGCAACCCGACTGGCTTTGACGGACACATTCGGGATCCGGCTGTACCTCGCATCGCTGTCATGGGGCTCCCGCAGGTAACAGATCTAGAGACCAGAGGTTGCCTTTTGACAGAACTGTCATATCATGCAGATCAGTATCGAATCCAGTAACCTTTGAATACGTTATGACAGTACCGTCCCGGTCTCTCTCAAGACAGCTTGCACCGCTAGTAGCCGAACTGGAGCTGCGTCAGCCGGTGCTTGTCAGCCTCCAGGAGCTGGCAGCCCTCGCCGAGGAAGCGGGACTCCGCACGCCGGCCAAGGTGATCGCCGCCCGTCTCCGCGCGACGGGCTGGCTTCTGCCCACTGGCCAGCGAGGCATCTATGAGTTCGCCCCCGGTGCCCATGCCGGCCCGTACGGCCACGGTGATCCGTTCATCGACCTCCGCGCCGCCCTGTCGGCCGGACATCCCCTCACTGTCGCACTGCAAAGTGCCCTGTGGCTGCACGGTCTTGCCGAGCGGGCACCGGACCGGCATGAGCTCGCAGCCCCGCCCGGCAGCGCGGTGCCAGTCTCCGTAAGACACCGAATGCGCGTCGTCCGCTTCTCCGCCCGGCTCCCAGTAGCTCAGGTTCACCAGCTACCGGTCCACCGGGCGGCCACGATCCTGGTCCACATCGCTGCCAGGCCGGGCGACGTACGAGGCTGGGCGACATTCGCGGAGGCGCTGCCAGAACTGGCGGCCCGGAGCACAGCCGAAGATCTGGAGCAAGAGCTAGGAACCCGGCCGGGCACTGTGCGCTCGCGGCTCGCCTACCTCCTCAGCGGGGTGGCCCCCGCGGTCGCCGATCGGCTAGAGCCAACGGTGCCGCCCTCGGTGACCTGGTTCGGCGGCTCGCGGGCCAGCCATCGCTACGACAAGCGCTTCAACGTGGCCGACGGGCTCCTCCCCTTCGACCCCCGCACCCTGAAGGAGCCCGCATGAGCCGGATCACCACGGGCTGGCTGGCCCGCCACACGCCACAGGGCCCAGGCGGGAGGCAGGCAGCCCTCATCGACATCGCACAAGACCTCCTCCTCGCGCAGCTGTGCCAGCAAGGAATATTCGATCACCTGGTCTTCAAAGGGGGGACCGCGCTCCGCAAGCTGTACGCCGGCAACGCCGGCCGATTCTCCACCGACCTGGATTTCTCTGTGCGCAACCCGGACGACGACCCGGAAGCGGTTGCCTGGCTGCTGCGCGACGAGATCGACGGACAGGACATCGGCCCGGTTGTGCTCGATGGAGCTGGGTGTGGTGGAGCAGCGGTACCGAGCGGTGCTGGAGGTCCTGGAAGAGGGGCTGCCGGTTACCGGGGTGGCCCGGCGCTACGGGGTGGCGCGGCAGACGGTGCATGAGTGGCTGTCCCGCCATGCGCAGGGCGGGCTGGCGGACCGGTCGTCGCGGCCGAGGTCGTGCCCGCATCAGATGCCCGCGGAGGTGGAGGCGCGGATCGCGGGCCTGCGGCGGGATCATCCGGGGCGGCCGTCGCCGCGGATCCGCTGGGTGCTGTGCCCGGCCGACATGGACTTCGCGGAACCGCTGCGCTCGTGCGCGGCAACCCGTACGAGATCGTCAAGTACGACGCAGCCTCGACCTCCCGCGCAACGTGCTGTGCCGCGCTCTTGCGGCAAAAAGACGGTCCATACGCCGTTGCCAAGTCCAGCCTTTGCTTCAAGGCACTCGCCAGTGGCAGCGCATCGGCTGTGCGAGCCATGGACGAGAGGCTGGCCCGGCAATCGCCGACGGCCCGCAGGATGGCCGTTCAGGCGGGCGCTCCCTCGACAACCCAGGTAGCTGGTAACGGGCATGCCGGGCAGCGGTAAAAAGAGAGCGACTCCTGGATACACGGGAACAGTGCTTCGGGGCGCCGCGTTGGCAGCAACCGTGACAGACACCCGCATTAGCCCTATTCACACTGTTACGCCGTACTACACGCTGCACGCGGAGGGGTTGTGCCCCGCTGGCTGTGCGGTAGCGCACACGTATTGCCGCAAGTGTGATGAGATAGACCCGGATCCGACCTCGGACTGCGGGACAGGTGAGCTCGCTCGCGTGAGTTAGCGGCTGGTCTCCCCCGTCACCGCGTGCCTTTTGGTGATGAGATACGGCGCCTCGTCCGCGTCGCGGAGCGTTGGTTTGAGACACCAGTTGTTGCTCTGCCGCTGAGCGCGCGCGATTACCTGTCGGTACTAGAGTCTCGGTTACGTGGGTTGGGCCGACGCGCACCTCCGTGGCAATCCTTCGGTGGCGAAGAAGCGCCGCAGCCGCTTGCGTTGATCGACGATCGCCGCTCAAATCCAGGAAACGCCGCGGCTGCCCTTACCGCAGCTTCCTCTGCCAGTTTCCGTGGGTGTGTGCGGCGCCGAGGCGGCCAGCGACTCCCATAGGTCCCGTGTACGCTTAGCGTACAAATCCCGTACGCGAAGGGGGCCTCTTGCCGATTAGCCGGGAAGATCGCGACTTCGTGCAGACCCTTGACCGCGGGCTAGCGATCCTCCAGTCGTTCGATGCCGCCCATCCGACCCGCTCCCTCCGGCAGGCAGCTGAAACGGCGGGCATATCCCGCCCGGCCGCGCGGCGGCTGCTTCTGACCTTGGAGGCGCTCGGATACCTGGAGAGTAACGGTTCGACGTATCGCCTGACGACGCGCGTACTCGCGCTAGCCAACGCCTACTTGGGATCGCGGGCAATCCATGAGGTAGCGGAGCGGCATCTCAAGTCGTTTGCGTCCGACGTCGGGGAGTCCGGGGGGATGGCGATGCTTGATGACACTGAGATCGTCATGGTCGTCCGTGTGCCCGTGAACCGTATGCGCTCGTTCTTGCTCGGGCTCGGCGAGCGTTTGCCCGCCTACGCGACGGCTCAGGGCCGGGTGCTGCTCGCGTACCTGAGCGACGCCGCTTTGGATCGCTTCTTCCAAGAGGCGCGCCTCCTGCCCCTTACGGGCCGGACATTGACGGACCCAGCCCAACTTCGAGCAGAACTGCAGGCTATAGCCAAGCAGGGTTGGGCTCTGGTTGATCAGGAGTACGAGATCAATATGCGCGCGGTTGCCGCGCCGGTCCGCGACCACAGCGGTGTCGTCGTCGCTTCGATCGGCTGCATGTGCCATGTCGGTCGAGTGTCGTTGGACCGGCTGACGAATGACGTCGTCCCTCGCTTGCTTCAGGCCGCGGCGGACATCGAGGCGGAACTCGGAGCGGGCTTCGACGTCGCGAGCGATCCCCGCTAACTAACTCGACGGCGGTCCAGCGCCTTCATCCGGCGAAGGTCGTCGGGCTCATCATCACCACCTCTTGCGCCTAGTCGAGCGTTGGCCTAGCCTGTACGCACCGCGTACTTTGAGATTCGATCTGCGTACAGAATCGAAATCGGCAGGAGAATTGCGATGACGCACGCCCCAGATATCCCGCAGATGCCCCTCTACCGCGATCCCGCGCGGCCCTTTGACCCATCCCCGGCGCTCTACCGCATGCGGGAAGCGGGGCCACTGGCGCTCGTCATGCCCAACAGCCCGCAGCCGGCCTGGCTCGTGACCCGCTACGACGATCAGCGCACGCTCCTGACCGACCCGCGAATGAGCTCCGACCAGCTCCTGGATGGTTTTCCAGTCGCGGTCGAAGGCATCAAGCAGAGCCAGGGCGGGGGCACCACGCGGACGATCTTCGGCATGGACAATCCGCGGCACGACGTACTCCGGCGGATGTTCGCCAAGGACTTCCTGGTCAGGAAGATCAATCAACTCCGTCCGCTAATCCAGCAGCACGTGGACGATCTGATCGATGCGATGCTCGCGGGACCGAAGCCAGCGAACTTCGTCACGTCCTTCGCGCTTGCCCTGCCGACGCTGGTCATCAGCGACATCTTGGGGGTCCCCTACCAGGACCAGAAGATGTTCCAGGAGGTCACAGAGAAGATCGTCAACCCATTCCTGCCCAAAAAGGAGATCGCGGCGGCCGTGGGTGAGCTCGCGAAGTACGTCGACGGCTTGCTCGACGTTAAGCTCCGCGAGCCGCACGACGACATGATCAGCCGGCTCGCCGCGTACGTGGCGGCTGGCGAGATGACGCGTGCGGAGGCGATTGGCGGCGGGATGGTGCTCATCCCGGCCGGACACGAAACGACCGCGAACATGATCGCGATGAGTACGGTCTTGCTGCTGGAGAATCCCGGTCAACTGGACGAGATCCGCGCCGGCGACAATCCGCAGCTGATCGCGAATGCTGTCGAAGAGCTCCTGCGCTATGCGCATGTCCCGCACTACGGACGTCGACGCGTGGCGCTTGATGACATTGAGATCGCGGGCCGCGTCATTCGTCGGGGCGACGGAGTGATTCTGGCGGGCAATATCGCGGATCGTGAGCCCGGGATCTTCGAAGGCGACCCAGACACCTTCGACATCCACCGCGACGCGCGCCACCATCTCGCCTTCGGGTACGGGATCCACCAGTGCCTGGGCCAGCCGTTGGCGCGCGCTGAATTGCAGATCGTCCTCGCGACGCTATTCCGCCGCATTCCGACGCTGCAGATCGCAATCCCAGCCGATCAGCTCTCATTCCACCCGAATCTGTTCATCTACGGAGTCGACGACCTCCCGGTGACCTGGTAGCAGAGAGGTGCCTCTTATGGAAATCCGACTCGATCACGCGAAATGCGTTGCGTCCGGGCAATGCGTGCAAGCGGCTCCGCGTGTCTTCGATCAAGACGACGATGGCGTGGTCGTCTTGATCCCTGGTGACCACGCAGCGGATGATGCGGCGATCCGGCAGGCGGTCCGTGTCTGCCCGACTCGCGTCATCGCTCTCGGAGAATGACGCCGTCGTCTGGCACCGTCATCATCGGAGGCGGTCAGGCCGGTCATCAACTCGCCGTGTCCTTGCGCCAGGGCGGGGACGACCGGCCGATCACGATGGTCGAGGCCGAGGGCCGGCTGCCGTACCAGCGGCCTCCCCTCTCAAAGGACTATCTCCTCGCCGATGCTGACGATGCGCTCGACCTCGCATTCGTGGCCGACCGAGACTACGCCGAGCACAACGTCCACTATCTCTCCGGTGTACGTGCGCTAAGCGTTGACCGGGTCCGCCAGGCGGTGGTGCTCGATTCCACGCAGTCGCTGCCATACGAGCACTTGGTTCTGGCTACAGGCTCCCGCGCCCGGACGCTGATGGTGCCGGGTGCAACGTTGATGGGGGCGCACACTCTGCGCTCACTTGAGGACGCGCAGCGGCTACGATCGATGCTTTCGCGGGTGACTGATGTCGTCGTTGTCGGCGCCGGGTTCATTGGCCTCGAATTCGCTACCTGTGCGGTCCACCTCGGCCACCGGGTGACGGTGCTAGAGAGGGGACCCCGCATCCTACGTCGAAGCCTTTCGGAGCCGACCGCTGAATTCCTGACCAGACGTCACGCCGCCAACGGCGTGACCATAATGACCCATTCGTCGGTTGCCGAACTTCTCGGCTGTCGCGGAAAAGTCAGCGGCGTCCGGCTGGACAGTGACGAGCTTCTCCCGGCCGAGCTCGTGGTCGCCGGCGTTGGAGTCGAACCCAACGACGAGCTGGCTGCGGCTGCCGGCCTCAAGGTGGACGACGGAATCGTCATCGACGAGATACTGAGGACCAGCGATCCCGCGATCTTCGCCATGGGGGATGTGGCCAGCTTCCGCACCGGTTTCGCGCCCCGCTCGGGACGGGTGGAGTCGGTGCAAAACGCCGTGGACCAGGCTCGCAGCGTGGCTCGCACCCTATTGGGGCACCCGACCCCCTATGCGGATCTGCCCTGGTTCTGGACCCAGCAGGCCGGGCATCTGGTGCAGATCGCCGGCATCGGTACGGGCTCCAACGCGGTCTACGTTCGTCCCTCTGATGATCCCCGTCGGTTCTCCACGTTCTGCTATCGAAACCGCCGGCTGGTTGCGATCGAGTCCGTGGGGCAACCGCGGATCCACCTGCAAGCAAGGCGCCTGCTATCCGCTGGAGTCTCGATTTCCCCCGATTGCGTCACGGCTAAGGACCTCGATCTCGCTCATGAGATCGACGCCGCGAAGCGATCGCCGTGCCTCGACCGGGAATCGGCTTAGGATCCGGATGGCACACGGGATAAGTGCTACACTTAATACGTGTGGACGGGAGGACAGCATCATGACGAACCTGACGCTCACCATTGATGACGACATCCTGCGCAGGGCCCGCATCCGCGCCCTGGAACTTGGCACGTCCGTGAACGCCCTCGTTCGCGACTACCTCGGGCAGGTCGCGGGGGGATCCACCGCCGCTGAAGGCGTGGCGGAGTTCCTCGACGCCACAAGGGGCGCCGGAGCGGCCAGCGGCAGCGAGGGACGCACCTGGACCCGGGACGACCTCTATGACCGGTAGGACATTCCTCGACAGCAACGTGCTCGTCTACTCCGTCGACGAAAGCCCGGCCGAGAAACCGAAGCACGAGCGGGCGATCGAGGTACTGACCACCCAGCCGGACGGCCTTGTGGTCAGCACGCAGGTCCTCCAGGAGTTCTACGTGGTGACCACCCGCAAGCTCAAGACCCCGCTCAGCGAGGAACGCGCCGCCCGCGCGGTCCGCGGCATTGCCAAGCTCGACGTCGTCGGCGTCGACGTTCCGCTCGTCCTCGCCGCCGTCGACACCTCCCGCACCGCCCAGCTCTCCCTGTGGGACGCCCTCATCATCGAGGCCGCCAGCCGCGCCGGATGCGACCGCGTTTTGTCCGAAGACCTCAATGCGGGCCAGGTCATCCACGGCGTAACCATCGACAACCCCTTCGCCTGACGCCCAGAGGACGGCTGTCCTCGCGCCCCGAGAGCGTGATCAGGCGTCAGCGGAAAACGGTGATTTCCCTCCCTGGGCGATGAAGTTGTCGACCGCGCTGTCGATCACCGTCAGCGGAACGCTGCCAAGCGAAAGGATCTGGTCATGGAAGTTCCGGATGTCGAAGTCCGCGCCTAGCGCCTGTTCGGCTCGGCGGCGAGCATCAAGGATCTTGAGCATGCCGAGGTAGTACGCGGTTGCCTGGCCCGGCCAGGAGATGTACCGATCAACTTCGGTCACGATCTCGTGATCGCTGATCGCGGTGTTCTGGCGCAGGTAATCCTGCGCCTGTTCGCGGCTCCAGCCCAGAGCGTGCATGCCGGGATCGATCACCAGCCGGACCGCCCGCCACATCTGGTAGCTCAGCATTCCCATCATCTCGAACGGCGTCTCGTACATCCCCATCTCCACGCCTAGCCGTTCGGTGTAGAGAGCCCAGCCCTCGCCGTAGGCGGAGATATAGACCTTCTGCCGGTATTCGGGATGCTGGGTCTGCTCAAGGGCGAAGGGGATCTGGAATGCGTGCCCGGGCGCGGCCTCGTGGAGGGTGAGCGCCGGGATTGAATACAGCGGCCTGGCCCGCAGGTTATAGGTGTTGAGGACGTAGCGATGCGGACCCCCGCGACCGAACGTGTAGAACGGCGCCAAGTCCGGCGGCGGCTCCTCGATGCCGAACCGCATCCTCGGCAGCCTCCCGAAGTAGTGATGGGCGACCCCGTCGAACTTCTTCGCCTGCCAGGCGGCGAAGCGCAGCAGTTCGGTCGGAGTCGACGCGTAGAACTTCGGGTCCGCGCGCATGAAGGCCAGCATCGCGTCGGCGTCCCTGAACCCCGCTTCGGCCGCTATCCCCGCCATCTCCGCGCGGATCGCCGACACCTGCTCGAGACCGAGCTCATGTATCTGCCGCGCGGTCAGGTCGGTGGTGGCGTACTGATACAGCTGCGAGGTGTAGAAGGCTTCCCCATCCGGCCCGTTGCTCGCCGCGATGTCCGTCGGCAGGGACGGGAAGTACTCGCCGACGAAGAAGTCCAGCAATTTCCGGTACGCCGGCAATACCTCGCTCTCGATCGCCTCGAAGCCGGCCTTGGTCAGCCGCTCACGGTTATTGACCCAGTCCGGCAGGGTGCCAAAGGGCTTGGCGAAGCCGGTCTCTTCGGCCGCGGCGGATTCGGCGACCGATCGGATGGTCGCCTCCCGGCCGATCATCGAGATCTGCGCCGGCGCGAAACCCCGTCTGGCCCCGGCCCGCATGTTCTCGATGTTCTGGTCGATATACCGCGGGATCTGACGCAGCCATTCGGTGAAGGCCACAGCGTCGTCCGCGGCGCTGAGCCTGCGACGTGATTGCTGAGTCAAATCCATCCAGAAAGCCGAGTCAGCGTTGGCGGGTCGTTCGAACAGCCGGAACGTCTGCTGTCCAATCAAGGTGGTGATCTGGTAGCGGTAGACGTCGAAGTCCGCCGCCTGTTCCGGACTCAGCTGTGCTCGGTCGATGTCGTCAAGTCGCGCGAGCAATTCGGTCCAGCGCGCCGTTCGCCGACTCTGCGATTCGGGCCCCACGTCGGGCAGCCGCGGCTCCAGCGGCTCGTCCAGGGACATGTCAGGGAACTCCGTGCGGCGCCACGTCCACTCCTCCTCGGCTAGACGTGCGAACGTCTGGTACGCGTCCTGCCGACCCTGATCACTCATTCGTCTCTCCTAGTACTTTGCGGCGAGGTGGTGGACGAAGTAGTCCCAGCGCCGCCTGATCACGTAGGGATCGGCGCCGCAGGCGTGCGGCCGGTTCGGCAGGATCACCAGGTCGAAGTCCTTGTCCGCCGCCACCAGAGCGTCAGCCAGCGACAAAGTCGCGGCGACCGGCACGTTCTCGTCGGCCTCGCCGTGTATCAGCAGGAGCTTGCCTTCCAGCCGGTCCGCGATGGTCCGGTTCGCCTGCTCAACGTAGTGCTCGCCGACCGGCCAGCCCTGGTAGCGCTCGATCCAGGAAGCCTTGTCGAGGCGATGATCGTGGTTGCCCGCGGAGGAGACACAGACCTTGTAGAAGTCCGGGTGGGCCAGGATCGCCTGGGCGGAGGAGTATCCGCCGGCTGAGTGCCCGAAGATGCCTACCCGGTCGAGATCGAGATAGGGATAGCGTTCCGCGAGCGATCTCAACGCGCTGATGTGGTCGGGCAGCCCGGCGTCGGCGAGGTTGCGGTAGGACACATCACGGAACTCGCGCGACCGGTACGGCATGCCGAGGCCGTCGATCATCACAACCACGAAGCCGAGTTCGGCGATGGCCTGTGCCTGCCAGAGCCGGTGAGCGGCGGTAGTCGCCTCGATCATGGCGCAGGGTGCCTGATTCATCTGCGGCCCGCCGTAGATCGAGTCGATCACCGGATAGCTGATGGCCGGATCGAAGGTGCTGGGCCGGATGATCACGCCATAGATCTTGGTGTGGCCGTCCCGCGCCGGCGCGACGAACCGTTCCGGATACGTCCATCCGGAGGCGAGCAGGTCGCTGAGATCAGCCGTGGCGATCGTCCCGATTACCTCGCCGGTCGATCGGCAGAGCTGAGTCACGGGCGGCGAGTCGATCTTCGACCAGGTGGTCAGGAAGCTGCCACCATCCGGAGCGAACCTGATCTCGTGGCTGCCGGCCTGGCTGGTCAGCAGTTCGGGCTGCGCTCCCGGTTCATCCAGGCGGATCCGGTACAGCCGTCGCAGATATGGGTCCTCGTCCGGATTCCGGCCCACGGCGGTGAAGTAGACGAATGCGGCGTCCGCGTGGCAGACGTCGGCTACCGCCCATTCACCGCTCGTGAGCTGGCGGATCAGGTCCCCGGTGGACGTCCGGTAGAGATACAGATGTCCCCAGCCATCCCGCTGGGAGTACCAGACGGTCAGGTCCTGGTCATCGAGCGTCCGGTGGTTGACCGGGCCCGACGTGGAGAGGTTGGTGTCGATCGGTGTCTCGGCCGATTCATCCATCACGATCCGGCTCGTCCCGTCGATACCCGCCTCGTACAGCGCAACCCGGCGGTGGCCGCGGAACCTGCGCACCACGTAGACCGACTCGCCGTCCTCCCGCCACCACATGGCGCGCGAACTCGCGCCGGCAGCCGGGATCGGGCTTCCGTAGTAGTACATCTCCAGGGGCGGGATATCCGCCGGAGTGATTCGTCCGCTGTCGAGATCGATGATCAGCAGCGATGCGGTCGGGAGCACCTCGTCGCCCGGCAGCGGGTAGAGATACTCCACGGCCTCCGGCCGCACCGCGCCGGACAGCGGAGTCGACAGGGACATCGTGATCGTCCCGGCACCGGCCGTATCGATCCGGTGGGTCAGCAGTCGGCGTCCGTCAGGCGACCACAGCACGGCGGTTTCGCGCCACGGCTGCCCGGCACCCGGAAGCCCTGCCATGCGCAACGGCGACGGCACGACCCCGCCGTAGAACGAGTCGGCCCGGCCACCCTCGATCAGTCGTCGTTCGCTACCGGTCGCCAGGTCACGAACCCAAAGATCATGGTCACGAGTGAAGGCCAGCCGGTCACCGGCCGGAGACCGCACGCCGTACCTCTCGTCTTCGGTCAGCCGACGACACTCTTGACCGTCCCAGCACCATCGCTCGTCCGCGAAGTCGAACTCGATCCCCGTGGCTCCCCACAAGCTGAGGTTGGTGAGCTCGAGCCGTTCGGACGAGACGTCTTGCTCCGTGGCCGTCGTGAGCGCAGCCGCCAGACGATCATGGTCGAAGGCATCCCGCGACGACGCGCTCGGCCGCTCGCCGAGCTGGAATCGCCATCCTCCGGACGTGCCGAGGCGGAACCAGAAGCGTGACGAATCCGGCGACCACTCCGCCGGCCCGACGACGCCAGGCAACCGACTTTCCATCCGCCTTGGTGTGAACGCTTCGGCCCGGGCGTAGTCCTCGTCGGTGTAGATGGTGTCTCCTCAGTGTTGTCAGCAGGGTGATCCAGATCGGCACCGTGACCCACGCTGCCTCGCGGCGAGCGGTGTAAAGTCACATGGCACTAGCCCATAATGAGCGTTTTGTTCCCCGTTCAGCAAGATCCCCGTGTCCTGCGGCGCGTCTCGAATCGTGCGACCGGTGGCCCGGCTACTCGAAAGGGACTACCTCCTGATGCCCTCCCTGATCAACGCCCGCAACGGGTCAGCTCCGGTCAGCGACGCCGATCTGACGGTGATCAACGCGCAGATCCTCGATGGCGTCGGCGACGAGCCCGTCGAGGGTTCGGTCCGGATCGAGGCCGGGCGGATCATCGAGCTCGGGCCCGATGTCATCCCTGGTGATCGTGTGATCGACGCCCAGGGGGCGTCGGTTCTGCCTGGCCTGATCGACGCGCACTGTCACGCTTTCGCGACCTACCTGACCGGTAGCGGCGGAATACCCATGACGTACGTGGGACTTATGGGCGCGCGCCGGCTGACCGCGGCGCTGCGCCGGGGCTTCACCACCGTCCGGGATCCCGCTGGCGGCGATCCCGCCTTCGCCCGAGCCGGGAGCGAGGGTCTCTTTCCCGCGCCGCGCTATCTCTACACCGGTGCGCCGATGAGCCAGACGGGCGGGCACGGCGATCCCCGGCCGCCGGAGAGCTGCGCATGCCTCCACGACTCGCACATCGTCGACGGCGTCGACGACCTCCGCCGCGCCACGAGGGAACGGTTCCGCCAGGGGGCGCACGCGATCAAGATCATGACCTCCGGTGGCGTGATCTCGCCGTCCGATCCGATTGCGATCCCGCAGTATTCGGCGGAGGAGATCCGTGCCGTGGTCGACGAGGCCCGGCGCCGCCACAGTTACGTGATCGCCCACTCCTACTCTGCCGAAGCCGTCCAGCATTCAGTGATCAACGGCGTACGGAGCATCGAGCACGGGAACTTGATCGACGCCGAGACCGCGAAGATCATGGCCGACCACGACGCCTTCCTGGTGCCCACGCTGATCGCGTACGACGCCATGTCCCGGCGGGCGGCCGGGCTCGGGCTGCCACCGGTCTCGGTGCAGAAGAACAACGAGGTGCTGGACGCGGGTCAGCAGGCCATCGCCCTGGCCCGGGACGCCGGCGTCCGGATCGGCTTCGGCTCGGACCTGATGGGTGAACTGGAGGACGAACAGCTCGGCGGGCTGCGGCTGCAGTCGGAGGTGCTCGGCGTTCTCGACACGGTCAGGTGCGCGACAGCGACCAACGCCGACCTGATTCAGCGCGCTGACCTTGGACGTCTCGCGCCTGGCGCGGTCGGCGACCTGCTCATACTGGACGGTGACGTCCTGGCGGACCCGGCGGCGCTCTGGGACGACAAGCGCCCTCGTACGGTGGTCCGCTCCGGTCAGATTGTGGTTGCCCCCTGACCAACGCCGAGAGGTCAGCCGGATGTGGCCGCAGGTGACCTGGGATCAGTGGTCGGGTTCGTACTTGAAGGAGAGCTGGAGCTTGGTGCGGTACGTGATCGCCCCGCCCTCGTCCAGGGCAATGTCCTGCTTGACGACCTCGGCTACCCGCAAATCGCGGATCGTCCCGGCGGCGGTCCTGATCGCCTCCGTTGCCGCGTCTTCCCATGAATTGGTGCTTGTCCCGATGATCTCGGTCACCCTGTAGACACTCATGATGGTCTCCTTTGACCAGTGCGGCCCTTCTTCAGGGCCGCTGCCGCCAGCTTGTCACAATGGTCGCGCCTCCCCAATAGCTGTCTAGTACGTACGCCTCCAACGCGTGGATTCAGCGGTCAGCGACCGTCCGTTCAGTCCGCGCTTGGCGACGAAAGCCTCGAAACTGGCGCGGTGCTCAACGGCGGCTCGTCGCGCCGCTTGGAGCCGCTCCGCATCGGCCAGGCTTCGGCATCGGCATCGGGAAGATCGGCAAGGTGCGGGGATCGCTTCGGCCCCAGATTTCTGTGGCCGCACGCCCGCGTCATAACCTAGCTCAAAACGGCCAGCGCAAGACCTCGCGGTGTTGGCCGCTTCGCCGATTGCGCACGGAGCCAGGCCGGAGGAGTTTGCTCGATGAATGAATCGCCGCCCACCAGCACCTGGCCCACGCCGTCGAACAAGGGCTCACGGGGTGCCACCGGTGGATCTGTACCGCCGGACGGCCTGTTCGTACCGACCAAGACCGCCTCGCCGCAGCTAGGTGACGAGCTGTTCGCCCGCCTCGTGGCCTACGGTACGCAGCAGGAGACCCGCCCGGGCGACGTGCTATTCAAGCCGGGTGACGTGGACGTCGACCTGATCGTCGTTGCTCGGGGTTCGGTTGACGTTATCCGGACGGAGACCGCTGATGTACCCGCCGCGACCGTGGCCAAGGTCGGTGCCGGCGGTTTCGTCGGCGAGCTTAATCTGTTGACCGGACAGAACGTCTACCTCGTGTGCAGGGTCCGGGAGGCAGGCGCGGTCTACCGGGTCACGCCGGAGAGCCTGCGCCAGCTCATGGCGAACGACGGCGAGCTCTCGGACATCATCTTCAGGGCGCTGGTCGCACGCCGGGAGCTACTGCAGCGCACCGCCAGCGCCCGGGCCGTTGAGATCGTCGGCAACCCGAGGTCGGCCGCCGGCCTGGCTCTGCGGACCTACGTCGCCCGCCAGCGTCTCATCCACGTGTGGTTCGACGCCGACAGCCCGGGGGGCCAGGCGCTGATGGGGTCCGCCGGACTGACCGAGGACGACCTACCAGCCGTGGTTCTGCCCGGCACGACGCTGAAACGAGCGACCCCGGGCGCCCTGGGCCAGCAGCTGAACCTCACCTACCACCGCTCCGCCAGGAAGCCTGTCGACGTGGCCATCGTCGGTGCCGGCCCGGCCGGACTCGCGGCCGCCGTCTACGGCGCGTCGGAAGGCCTGGATACGATCCTGCTAGACGCCATGGGCACGGGCGGGCAGGCCGCGGCGAGCTCCCGGATCGAGAACTACCTCGGGTTCCCGTTCGGCCTCTCCGGCGCAGACCTGACCGGCCGCGCCGTCCTTCAGGCGCTGAAGTTCGGCGCCCAGCTGGCCAGCCCCTGCCTGGCGGTCAGACTCGACACCGACCGCAACGGCGGCCGGCTACGGCTGCACCTGCCCGAGGATGAGTTCATTGACAGCAAGGCCGTCGTCATCGCGACCGGCGCACGCTACCGCTCGCTGCCACTGGAACGCTGGCCGGACTTCGAGGGCGCCGGGATCTACTACGCGGCCACCGAACTGGAGGCCCGCGGTTGCGTCGGCAGCCCGGTCACGGTTATCGGCGGAGCGAATTCCGCGGGTCAGGCCGCGCTTTACCTGGCGGGCCGGGGAAGCGACGTATCGCTCGTGGTTCGCGGCCCGGACATCGCGGCCGAGATGTCCGCCTACCTCGTCGACCGGCTGCTGGTGCATCCGCGGGTAACGGTGTGCTGTCGCAGCGAGGTCACCCGGCTGGACGGCGCCGACTTCCTCGAGGAGATTAACGTTACCGACCGCGCCGCCGATATCACGCGGGCGCAGCCGTGCTCGGGCCTGTTCTGCTTTATCGGCGCCGAGCCGGCCACCAGCTGGCTGACCGGGATCGCCACCTCGGATGACGGCTTCATCCGGACCGATGTCCAGCTGAACGACGCTGACCTCGGACTAGCCTGGGCCGACCTGGGGCGGACGCCGCTTCCGTTCGAGACCAGCGTTCCCGGTGTGTTCGCCGTCGGCGACGTCCATTCCGGCTCGATGAAGCGGGTCGCCGCGGCTACCGGCGAAGGCGCCAGCGCGATCGCCTCGGTGCACAAGGCCATCGCCGCGCTCGTCTAGGCACGCCCTACGCCACGACGGACATCGCCAGGAACTCAGCCGCTCTGGTGGCGCGGCTCGGACGTCGCGATGCTGATGTTGGCGGCATCCTGGAACAGCGTGCTGACGTAGGAGTAGTCGCGATCGGCCCCCGGACCCTCGATGCAGAACGCGTAGAGTTCGTGCGCCAAGTTCGCCAGCGGCATCGGCACTCCGGCCTCGCGCGCCAGGTCTCTTCCCAGGCCAGCGTCCTTGTACATCAGTTTGAGGGCGAAGCCCGGCTCGTAGACGTCCTTCAGTACGTTACGCGGCACCCAGGTGTCCAGCACGGTGCTGCCGCCAGAGGAGGCGAGCACGATCTCCCGCACCTGCGCTGGGTCAAGACCAGCCTTCGCCGCCAGGGTGAGAACTTCGGCGTTGGCGACCATGATCGTCGCCGTGAGGAGGTTATTGCAGAGCTTGGCGGTTTGCCCGGTGCCGAGCGGCCCGGTCTGGAAGACCTTTTCGCCCAGGGTGTCGAGGACGTCGCGGACCCGGTCGAGGTCGTCGTCCGCGCCGCTGGCCATGATCGTCAGCGTGCCGTCGGCCGCCCGCACCGGTCCCCCGCTGACCGGCGCGTCGATCACGCGGATCCCGTGGCCGGCGAGCCGGTCGGCCAGCCCCGTGATACCCGCGGGCCCGACGGTGCTCATGTTCAGCAGCGTGAGGCCGTCGTGCGCGCCAGCCGTAAGCCCCTGGCCGCCTTCGGCGACCTCGACCAGGTCGGGCAGTGCGGGGACGAGGGCGATGACGACCTCGCTGGCGGCGGCCGCTTCTGCCACCGTCTCGGCGATCACCGCGCCCTCAGCGGCGAGTTCCTCGGCGGCCGTGCGGCGGCGGTGCGGGACTACGGTGACCGGATAGCCCGCACGCAGCAGGACGCGGGCCATGGGCATGCCCATGGCACCCAGCCCGACAACGGAGACACGATGGTGGTGCTGCGGCATGGTTGCCCTCATCTTCAGCTTCATCTTCTCGGATTCATTCGGCAGGCGTCGCCGGCCAGCGGCAGGCCAGCAGATCCGACAGCCTGGGCGGCGTGATCGGCAAGTCCGACACCGTCACGCCGAAGGGTATGATCGCGTCGTTCACGGCGGCGGTCACGGCGGCGATCGAACCCATCACCCCGCCCTCGCTCATGCCCTTGATCCCGCCCGGTGTCCGGGAGTTCGGGGTTCCGCAGTGCACGATCTCGACCGTGGGCGCCTCGCGTGCGGACGGCAGCATGTAGTCCCGGAAGGATGCCGTGAGGTTGCGGCCGGCCGAGTCGTAGGCGGTCCCCTCGTACAGCACACCGCCGGCGCCGAGCATGACCGCGCCCTGAACCTGCCCCTCGACGATCTTCGGGTTGATCACGGTCCCGGCGTCCTCGACTACCAGGTACCGCTCGATACTGACTTGCCCGGTCACGGGATCGACGACGACCTCGCACAGGTGCGCGGCATTGGAGTAGGTCATCGGCGGCGGGTCGTAGGCCAGTTGGACCGCCAGCCCCGGCTCCATGCCCGCGGGCAGGGACAGCGGGTCCAGGTACGCGGTGCGCGCGATATCCCGGACGGACAAGCCGGTGCCGACCCAGCCGTCCTCCTTGGCCCGCACGATCTCGCCGTCGCGGATGTCCAGGTCGGCCTCCGCGTCGACTGCGCCGAGCAGTTCCCGCGCGATGGCGAGTACCTTGTCCTTCAGCCGCTGCGCGGCGAGCAGAGCCGCGCCGGCGCCCGCGGTGCCGCTGCGGGCGCCGCGCGTGCCCATGCCGTAAGGTGCCACCTCGGTGTCGCCCAGCCGGACGGCCACATCCTCGGCCTTCACGCCCAGACCGGAGGCGACGGCCTGGGCGATCGTGGTCTCGTGCCCCTGACCCGCGGGCGCGATGCCCGCTGAGGCGACCACGGCACCGCTGGGATCGACGCGCGCCCATGCCGATTCGTGGCCTGACCCTGGAATCCCGGCCGACCGGTAGAAAGCCGAACCGTACGTGGTCGGCTCGACCAGGCAGGCGATACCGAGACCGCGGTACGTGCCCGCGGCCCGGCCGGAGTGCTGACGCCGCCGGAACCCGTCGTAGTCGTAGCGGTCCAGCAGGGCCCGGAAGCACTGGTAGGGCGTGATGTCCTCGTAGGTCTGGCCCGTCGCCGTCACGTAGGGCAACTCCGACTCGCGGAGCATGTTGCGTTCCCGTACCTCGATTGGGTCCAGGCCGAGCTCGCGAGCGATCGCGTCGACGGTGCTCTCGGTGACCCACGTGCAGATCGCCATTGGCGCACGCATTGGGGCCGCGGGAATCTTCGTGGACAGCACGACGGCCATCTCGTACTCAAAGTTGGCGATCCGGTAGACGTTGGGCAGCATCATGGCCACGACCCGCAGCATGTAGTTCGCCGGGAAGAAACTGTAGGCGCCGAAGTCGCTGAGCAGGCGTGCCCGCAACGCGAGAATGCGCCCGTCCTCGGTCACCGCGGCCTCAACCTCGGCGCTGTCCTCGCGGGCGGCCATCGCGCCGGTGAGGTTCTCGATGCGGTCCTCGCGCCAGCACACTGGCCGGTTCAGCTGCATCGCGAGCGCGGCGACGGTGAGGTCTTCCCTGTGCACGACGAGCTTTTGCCCGAACGCGCCGCCCACGTCCGGGACGATCACCCTGACCTGGTGCTCGCCAAGCCGTAGCCGCGCGGCCAGCTGTGTCCGGTACGGGTGGGGCACCTGCGTTCCGGTGTGCATAACCAGCTCGCCGCGCCCGGCGTCCCACCGGGCGACACAGCCCCGCGTCTCCATCGGGGCATGGGTCATGCGCTGGTGCGAGAACCGGGTACGGACCACGCGGTGCGCCCCGCGGAACGCTGCTGCGACGTCCCCGGCCGAGTAGTGCTCACGGAACACCACGTTGGATTCCAGCGAGTCATCGACCAGGGCAGCCCGGCATGCCAGGCTATCTGCCGCATCGAGGACCGGCTCGAGCGGTTCGTACTCCACGCGGATCAGTGCGGCGGCGTCCTCTGCCCGGTATCGGTCGGTGGCCACTACTACGGCGACTGGATCGCCCGCGAACCGCACCTTCACCGTCGGCAGCGTCTCGACGACCTGGGGCACCAGGCCGTCAATGGGCGGCGCGATGCGCGCCGGGAGCGTCCACTGGGCGAGGTCGGACCCGGTGAACACGCCGAGCACCCCGTCGGCGGCACGTGCGGCTTCGGCGTCAATGGCGGTGATCCGGGCGTGCGCGTGCGGGCTGCGCAGGAAATGCGCGTGTAGCATCCCGGCAACGGCGAGGTCGTCGGTGAACGTCGCCGTGCCGGTAAGCAGCCGAAGGTCCTCCCGCCGGGGAATCGCCGCGCCCAGGGGATTTTTCGCCTCGAGGCTGGCCGCGGGCTCTTCGGTGGGCCGCCTGACCGCGCGCAGCGCCGCACTGACGATGTTCTGGTAACCGGTGCAGCGGCACAGGTTACCGGAGAGCGCGCCGCGCAGTTCGGTCTCGGTCGCCTCCGGGTGCCTTGCGATGTGCTCCTCAAGCGTGAGCAGAATGCCTGGCGTGCAGAAACCGCATTGGAGACCGTGTTCCGCGCGAAAGGCTTCCTGGAGCGCGCTGAGCCGGCCGGGCGTGCCGAGTCCTTCTACGGTCGTGAACTCGCGGCCGTCGGCCTGCACGGCGAGCATGAGGCACGAGCGGACCGGATCCCCGTCGGCCAGCACCGTGCAGGCTCCGCACACGCCGTGCTCGCAGCCGACGTGGGTCCCGGTTAGGCCGCATTGCTGGCGCAGCGCGTCCGACAGCAGTGTCCGTGGCTCTACCGTGATGCGGTAGGGGTGGCCGTTGACGGTAAAGGACACTTCGGTCACGCGGTCACTCCCCGCGTGGCCCGTTCGCGAGCGTCGGCCACGGACTGACGGGCCAGGTGCCTGACGATCCGGCGGCGATAGGCCGAGCTGGCGTAGTGGTCGGAAGCCGGGTTGGCCTCAGCCGCCAGCTGGTCGGCGACCGCGATCGCCCAGGCGTCGGTGGGCCGGGCGCCGAGCAGCCCGGCTACGGCATCCTCGGGCAACGCGTACGGCGCCGCTTCCGCGCCGGTGACCGCGGCACGCACCCCGGCGACCGCGCCGTCCGCGTCGAGCAGGAGCGTCGTGCCCACCGTCACCAGGGGGAAGGCGTAGGCGCCGGGCCGGCTCAGCTCCCGGAAGCCCCAGCCCTCTCCAGGCAGCAGCGCGGTCATCTCGACCGCGGTGATCACCTCACGCTCCGCCAGCCCGCCGGGGCGCAGCAGATTCGCGACCGCGATCGTGCGCTCCCCGTCCGCCGACCGCAGCCGTGCCACCGCGTCCAGCAGCACGCACACACCCGGCAGTTCCGCGGCCGGGTCGGCGTTGGCGATGCTGCCGCCCAGGGTGCCGCGGGTGCGGACCGCGGCGTGCCCGACGTGCTGCGCGGCCAGGGACAGCACCGGCACGGCGGCGCGCACATCATTCCGCTCAGCCAGGTCCCGGTGCCGGGTCAGCGCACCGACAACGACGCGGTCAGGGCCGGCCGCGCAGTGTTCAAGTTCGGCCACCGCGTTCAGGTCGACCAGGCGCCGTGGCCGATGGCGGCGTTCGTTGAGCTCCGGCAGGAGGCTCTGCCCGCCCGCGAGCAGCACGTCACCGTCGGTCAGCTCGCTGAGCAACTCATCCAGGCCGACCGGGTGTATGTAGTCGAATGCGGCCGGCTTCATGTCATGGCGTGGAAAGCGGTGCCGACCCCGGTGATCCCATCGAGGCCCTCCCCGCCTTCCGCGACGGCGACGATCTCGAATTCCTCAACCAGTTCGAGTTCGCGTCCGATGATCTGCGTGACTTTGGACGGTGCCGAGTCCAGCGCCGCCACGAACTCAGCGCGAGCCTGCTCAGTGGCCCAGATGTAGTTGCCCGCGAAGAACGCTCCCGGTCGCATGGTCCAGATCTTCTCGATCAGCCCAGACCGGCCGGTGAATCGAGGGTGGGACTCCGTGCGCACGTACTCCCGGAGCTGGCGCTCGACCTCCGCCGACGTGCCGACCAGCGACCAGCGAGTGATGAGTCCATACATCGTCCACCTCCGTGCCCACACCGCCCGCAGCGCGGCGGGCGTATCCAGCTAACAGGACAAGCCACGGACGTCAGTGGCCGTGCGATTCACCGACCAAAGCTACCGCACCAGGCTGTGAGCGCGTGCCGAGGCTCCTAGCTGGGCAGATGCCCCCGGCAAGTCCATATGTTAACGTTGCCAGAAAATGTGTTATCGTTGCCACATCCCAGCCACGGGATGTCCCGAAGGAGTGACGGCAAGGCGATGAGCACGGTAAACGCGGTGGCGACGCACGCAGGAGTCAGCGCCCAGACGGTGTCGCGAGTCCTTCGCGGAAGCGGCTATGTCAGCGAAGCCACGCGCGCCAAGGTGCTCGCGTCGGTGGAGGCGCTCGGTTACCGCCCCAACGCGGTCGGACAGGCGCTCCGCAGCACGCGCACCAAGATGGTTGGCCTCATCGTGAGCGACGTCACCAATCCTTTTTACGCCCGGCTCCACCGCGCCGTGGAACGGGTGCTCGGCGCCGAAGGCCTCAGCCTCATGCTCCTCAACACGGGCGACGACGCGGCCACCGAGCAGGTACAGCTGGACCTCGCCCACTCCTACCGTCCCAGCGGCTTCCTGATCGTGCCGGCGGTCGGGAGCACCCTCACCGCGGAGCGACTGCAGGGCCTTGGCGCCTGCGTGCTCGTGAGCCGAACACTTCCCGGGATCGGCGTGCCCACTGTCGTCACCAACGAGACAGATGTCACGCGCGCGGCGACCGAAGAACTCCTGCGCGCCGGCCACCGAGACGTGCTCGCGGTGCTCGGCTTCGCGGGCACCTCGACCAGCGAGCGACGCAAGGAAGGCTACTGCGCCGCGATGCGGGCCGCGGGCCTGCGGCCGCGTATCCAGTACACCGACCAGACCCGGCTCACCGCCCGGGCCATGATCACCGAAGCCCTGCACACGTCGCCCGAAGTGACCGGTGTCGTCGCCTTCAACGAGCCCGTCACGCTCGGCGCGCTCGGCGCGTTCCACGATCTCGGCCTCTCGTGCCCCGGTGACGTGTCCCTCATCGGCTTCACCGACGCCCCCTGGATGGAGCTGTTCCGCCCGCCGCTGACGGCCGTCAGCCAGCCCGTCGAAGAGCTCGGGAAACGCGCGGCGCGGCTGCTCGTAGACCTCATCGCCGGGCGCGATCCCGGCGACACCCATCTCGTCGTCCCCTCGCATCTCATCATCCGCCGGTCCGTGGCGGCACCGGGGACGCCCCGCCGCACGAACTCACCCCGGGAGAATGGATTCCGGCCATGACAACCATCGCCGATCGGACCGCCGCTGGAGCCACCCGCATCGCGGGCAAGCGCTTCACCCGTGTGCTCCTGCCCTTGCTGCTGTTGTACCTGGTGAACTTCATCGACAGGAACAACATCAGCTTCGCCATCATCGGCGGCATGAACCGGGACCTGCACATCGGCAACGCCGAGGCCGGCCTGGCGTCGGGGATCTTCTTCATCGGCTACTGCATCCTGCAGATCCCCAGCGGCATCCTCGCCGAACGCTACGACGTCCGCAAGTTCCTGCTTGCCCTCGGCTCGGCCTGGGGCGTGGTGTCGATGGCCACCGGACTATCGCAGAACCTGGCCGAGCTGCTCGCCGCTCGCTTCCTCCTCGGCCTGATCGAGGGCTGCGTCTGGGCTTCGATCCTCGTGCTGCTGTCCCGCTGGTTCGCCGACCGCGAGCGTGCCACGGCCAACTCCATCTGGCTGCTGTGCCTGCCATTGTCGTTCATCATCATGAGCCCGCTGTCCGGGGTCATCATCGATGACCTCAGCTGGCGCTGGCTGTTCTTCCTCGAAGGCGCCCCCGCGATCGTTTTCTCCTTCGTGGTGTTCTTCGTCTCAGCCTCCTCCCCCGCGGTCGCGCCCTGGCTCAGTGCCCAGGAGCGTGCGGACATCGGTGCGCTGCGGGCGGACGACGCGGAGCGTCCCCGGGTGACCGGGTACACCCGCGCGATCTTCAGCCCGCAGGTGCTCCTGCTGGCCGGCGTGTACTTCTTCTGGCTGCTCGGCACGGTGGGCTACTCGACCTGGCTGCCCGCGGTGATCAAGCAGGCCACCGGATCCGGGCTCGGGCTCACCGGCCTCATCTCCGCACTGCCGTACGTGCTCGCCTTCATCGGGCTCGCCGTCATCGGGCGGCTGACTGACCGCACCGGCCGTCCGAAGCTCGCCGTGGTCGTCGACCTCGCCGCGCTCGGCGTGTTCGTCCTCGCCTCGATCTTCTCCAGCGCGGTACCCGTCCTGTCGCTGGCGCTGCTCATCTTCGGCGGGCTGTTCTTCTTCGCGATGCACGCGCCCTTCTGGAAGCTCACGATGGAAATCCTCCCGGCGGCGCTGGTCGGCGCGGGAATCGGCATGATCTCGCTCATCGGCAACATCGGCAGCTTCCTCGGCCCGTACATCATGGGCGACATCCAGCAGGCGACAGGGAGCTACAGCGCGGGCCTGGCCGCGATGTCGGTCAGTCTCTTCCTGGCCGCCGTCCTGATGCTGCTGACGCGGAAGAACGCGGACGCGAAAGAGACGGAACGGTGATCATCGACCGGGTACGGGTGCTGCCGATCACGCTGGAGATCCGCCAGCCGATCCGGTTCACCCAAGGGCGGGTGCGGAAGTTCCAGCGCATCATCGTCGAGCTCACGAGCCGCGACGGTACGGTCGGCCACGGTGAATGCCGGGGCGACCCGCTCATCTACACGATGCTGACCGGCCTGGCCGAGTCTCTCGTCGGCACCGACCCCTACCAGCTGGAAGCGCTGCGCTGGCGTATCGCGCCGCAAGGGCTCGTCGAGCTGTTCTCGGGCACGGTCGCGGTGCAGTCTTTCGCGGCGATCGAGATGGCCTGCCTGGACCTGATCGGCCGGACAACCGGCCGGCCCGTCTGCGACCTGCTCGGGGGACGCGTCCGCGACGCCGTCACAACGGCCGGATACCTCTATTACGGGGACGCCCCGGAAGCGGCGGCCCAAGACGCGCTGCTCGCGCTCGCCCACGAGATGGACGCCGCCTATGGTTTTCGCACGCTGAAGTTCAAGTGCGGGGTATTCGCCCCCGAGACTGAGCTGGCGACGCTGCGGCGGCTACGCGCCGAGTTCCCCGGCCACCGGATCCGGATCGACCCGAATGGTGCCTGGGGAATCGCGACAAGCATGCGCTTCCTCAAAGCAGCGCATGAGCTCGACGTCGAGTACGTCGAGGATCCCGCGCCGACCCTGGCCAAGAACCGGCGGATCCGTGAACTCGACCCGGGCGTGCCGCTGGCCAGTAACCAGGCTGTCGCGTCACTGGAGACGATGGGGCTGGACCTGGCGTTCGGCGCGATCGATGTCGTGCTCGTGGACGTCAACTGGTACGGCGGGCTACGGGGGTCACTGACCGCGGGCCGGATGGCGGAACTAACGGGACGTGACATAAACATCCACTCCAGTCACGAGACCGCCATATCGCAGGCCGCGCAGCTGCACGCGGCCGCGTGCATCGCCAACATGCCGTACGCGGCGGACACGCACTACGCCTACCTCGGCGAGGACGTGATCACCGGTGCCCCCCTGCCGACCGCGGACGGCGCCATGCCAGTGCCGAAGGGCCCCGGCCTCGGCATCGATGTCGACACCCGTGAGCTGGAACGGCTGCATACCCGCTGGCAGGAGCTCGGATTCCGCTCCTGGGGCGAGGACGATGGCGAACCCGTCGTACTGCCACGATGGTGACATCCGCGCGGGCGATGACGGGTGTCCTCACCGTCGGCGAGACGATCGCGCTGTTCCGCAGCGAGGACGCCGGAACGCTGAGCCATGAGCGCTCGATGCGCCTGAGCATCGGCGGGACCGAGTCGAACGTCGCCATCGGCCTGCGGAGACAGGGCGTTCGGGCGCGGTGGATCGGCCGGGTCGGCCACGACCCGCTCGGCGCGCTGATCACGCGCGAGCTGCGCGCCGAGGGCGTGGACCTGACCGCGATCACCGACGACAGCGCGCCGACGGGCATCATGGTCAAGGAGAACCGCGCGGCCGGCATCACGAACGTGATGTACTACCGCGCCGGTAGCGCCGGGTCGCGGCTGTCGCCCGCCGACGTTCCCGCCGAGGTGATCCGGAAAGCCGCGCTGCTGCACGTCACCGGGATCACGGCCGCGCTGTCGGAGAGCGGGCTGGAGACCGTCCGGCACGCGGTCGCCGTGGCACGCGACGCGGGAGTCCTCGTGTCCTTCGACCTGAACTACCGCCGGGCGCTGTGGGATCCCGAGCACGCCGGCGAGGTCTACCGGGAGCTCATCGCGTCCAGCGACATTGTCTTCGCCGGCGCGGACGAGGCCGCCCTCGCGGTCGGCGCCGCGCCGCCCATACCGCTCGCTGAACGCCTCGTGGCCCTCGGCCCCGCCCAGGCGATCGTCAAGCTCGGCGAACAAGGCGCGGTCGCGTTCGTCGACGGGGTCGCTTACAAACAGGACGCGATCCCGATCACGCCGGTGGACACCGTCGGGGCCGGCGACGCGTTCGTCGCCGGGTACCTCGCCGAGGTCATCGCCGGAAACGGTCCACAGGCCCGCATGCTGACCGCAGCCAGGACGGGTGCTTTCGCGTGCCTTTCGCGCGGCGACTGGGAGGGCCTCCCCTACGCCCACGAGTTGGGCAAGCTCGAGGCGAGCGAGGGTGTCACCCGGTGATCGCGGCAGCGGACAGCCGTGCGAGCCCGGGACCGGGGAACAGCGCACGTCAGTTCCGTCGCACGCTCTTCCCGTAGCTAGCATGGCCCCGTGCAGCAAATCCTCGCGCTCTCGCGTACCGCTGTTGTCACCAGGCACTGGTTCGAGATCAACCTCGACGACGCCTCGATGGAACATGGCTCGCGGATTGAAATACGGGAACTCACGGAACAACGGCACCGCGGCAGCGAGTCAGCCGCTCAACTCATCACGGCCGATCGCCCGCTGTGGCGGGCTGACCTCTTTGATCGCCTGGCCGACCAGCCAGGAAGCTTCGGAGCGGCGCACTACCACCCTGAATTTCAGGGCCACGAGCCCTGCCCCCGGGTCTGGGACCCGGAACTGACGGCTGCTCCCTGGGATTGGCTCGCTAATCAGCTCACCCAACTCGGCGATGCCCCCAGGATGGGCGCCTTTCAGCTAGACGCGGAGGACGCGCGGGAACTCAGCCGACAGGCGACTGCCATTGTCACCTCAGCCAGGCAGTTCTCACCGGATCGCTGCACGTCGACAGCTGAGTGCTTCCGGCTGACCCGGGATGCGAAGGAACGGGTACAGCTCATGATCGGCTCCTTGCGGCAGCCCTGGCTGCTCGATACGGAGCGAGCCGCGCCCTGGCAGGCTGGGAAGCAGGCGTGACCTAGCTCCCGCCGGCGTAGCGAGGAGAGTAAACCTGCTCCACGAGAACGCCGCCGAGCGTGGTGCCGAGGACGGTGAGCGAGACCGCGCCCAGCCCGCCGTCGACCTGCGCCGCAGTGGACGTGCCCCCGGCCGGCAGGCCGCCGGAGGTGACGGCGAGGGCGACGGTGTTCTCACCACGCGGGTTCAAGATGCCGTTCGGGAGCACGAACGTCGTCTGCGGGCCGACGCCGCTGACATACTGCCCGAGGTTCCAGCCGTTGACGAAGATCAGTGCCCGGTACGACTGCGGTGCCGCGTCGGTGATGACGAGCCCGAGCGAGGCGTCGATGCCCTCGGGGACGCCGAGCGCGAACGTGGTCCGGTACCAGGCGACGCCAGGGTTGGGGTCGGCGTTGGGAAGCGCGACCGCCGCCCACCGTTCGTCCGGGAATCCGGGCAGGTGCCAGCCGTTCCGCTCCCCGTACAGCCCGCCGGTGTTGAGCGCGCCGCGGACCGGATCCGGGATCGACTCGCCGCCGAGGTCACCCTGGATCTTCCAGACGATGGCGGGCGTGGCCCCGGTGAACGTGACGCCGGTCAGCCCGAGCGCCGTCTTGCCGGCGTCGTTCGCGCCGCCGTCCTCCTGGTGGGACATAGACCGGACCAGAACGGCCAGCACATGGTCGCCGTCGTCGGTGGCCGGAGCCGGCAGCGTCACCGTCGCGCTCCAGCCTTGGGTCGTGTCCTGCGCGGAGGTCGGGATGGGCATCTGGTGCGAGCCGAGGTACTGCCCGTCCAGCCAGGCGAGCAACATCCCGGCCTGGCCCGACTGGTAACTGATGTTCACGCCCGTGGTGCCCGTGGTGCCAGACCACGAACCGCGGTACCAGACGTCGCCGTAGTGGAAGCCGTAGTCGTCGACGAAGAGCACCGGCTGCCCGGCCGGCACCGGGGTCACGCTGTTGCTCGTGGTGTTGTCCGCCACGGTCCAGGTGCTGTCGTCGAAGCCCGGCTGTGCCTCCGGGTTTTCCGGCGAGTACCGCCAGCGGCTCAGCTCCGGCAGCCGGAGCTGCGGCGGCGCGGCGAGCGAACCGGACGCGGCGTAACCGCCGTCCTTCGCCGGGGCGCCGCGTCTAGGCATCCCGTTCCAGCTCAGCTCGCTGACCGAACGCGCCGCCCAGGCGCGCAGCGGGGCCTGCGTGGTCGTGTCGCCGGACAGTCGCAGGCTGGCGCCCTCCAGCGAGACCGCGCGCAGCAGTTCCGGACCGTAGACGATGACGGCGCCAGACGGTGTGTCGAGCCGCCACAGCGACGCGGCCGAGTCGTCATCGACGATGATCAGCAGCAGCGGATTGGCGGACCGGCCAGGGGGCGTCACCAGGATCTCACCGATGCCGTTGTGGGTGTAGTCGAGGAGAAGGTCCCCGGTCGACGCGTCCCACGAGGCCACCGGCGCGGCCCCGGACAGTGCCTGCACCGACGGCGCCGCGTTTCCGGCCGGGTAGCGCAGGACGGTCTCCCCCGCCTCGCCCGGGCGGCTGACGAAGACCGCGACGTCGAGCGCCGCACCCCGCCGTACGGCCCCGCCCTGGCTGACCAGCGGCGCGTGCGTCATGAGCTGCGAGGTCGAGTAGACGAGCAGGCCGGACTCTAGCTGGTAGTTGGCCACGACCAGCTTGATGTCCTTGGTGTCCAGTTCCACCGTCCCGTTCTGCGGGATGGTGTAGTCCCCGGCGGGCGTGCTGATCGGCACGGTAAAAGTCAGGTCCTGGGTGTAGTGGTCGTTGCGCAGGAAGAAAAAGTGCGCCTGCGTGTCCGGGTTGGACAGGTGGTAGGTCGTGACCAGGCTGTTGGACGGGGTGACGGGGGTGTCCGGGTCCAGCTTCGTGATGTCCGGAACGCTGGACAGCAGGTAGCCAATCTCCTTCATCGCCGGGACCTTCGAGGTGAGCTGCCTGGCCTCGTCGATGGCGGCACCGTAGTCGTAGGAGGTGTACACGATCGGCGCGGGCAGCCAGCCCCAGGACGTGCCGCCGAAGGTCATGTACACGTTGTGGATCTTGATGCCGTTGGCGACGTTCGTCAGGTAGAAGGTGCGCTCGTAGGTCGCGTTGTCGAGCGCCCGCTCGTAGGCGTAGCCCTCCCCGTCCCACGGGGCGCCGCCCCACGGGTCGAACCAGCCACCGCCGAATTCCGCAGTGAAGCCGGGCGTCGTCGGGCTGGCGGTGGAGCCGCCTGTCTTGCCGCCCGGCCCGTAGTATCCCCAGTCCACCGGCGTGCCGCTGGCGGACGGGTAGCCGTCGAAGGCATACAGGTAATTGGTGTCCGGCGCGGGGAACGAGCCGGGCAGCCAGTCGCCGTTGCGGCCCTTGTCGTTATGGTAGATCGGCACCGTGATGCCGTCGTTACGGGCCTGGGTGTACAGCGCGGACATATAGTCAATGCCGGTCGAGGACGTCAGGAACGACGCGTACTCGTTCTCGATCTGGTACAGCAGCACCGTGCCCGTGCCGTTGGTGACCTGGTGCCTGGCTAGCACGGTGTTGATCTCATGCATCCATTCGAGGGCGTAGTCGAGGTAGCCGCTCTCGTCGGTCCGTCCGTGGCCGGGGCGCGATAGGAGCCAGCCGGGGAAGCCGCCGCCGTTCAGCTCGCCGTTGATGTAGGGGCCGGGCCGGGCAAGCACGTACAGCCCGGTCTCCGCCGCCATGTCCAGATAGCGGTCCATGTCGCGAACGCCGGTGAAGTCATACGTCCCGGGCGCTGGGGAGTGATAGCTCCAGTTGAAATAGGAGCAAACGGCGCTGTAGCCGTTCGATTTCATTTTTTGCAGGATGTCCCGCCACAGCGACGGGCTCGGCAGCCGGAACGGATGGAATTCGCCGGAGAAGACGAACACCCGCTCGTTGCCTACCGAAAGCGAGTACTGGTCAAACGTGACCGCCTGCGGCTCAAGCGAGGTCACCCCGGCGCCGCCCCCGCCCGGCAGCTCCGTGGACGGGCGCTGGAGAACATCGGCAGCGGCCCGGTCCATTGGCCACCCGGCGACAGCCGCACCCGCGGCTATAGCGCTAGCCCCGGAAATGAGCGTACGCCGCGAAACGGCCAGTCCGGTTCCCGGCCGGGCATCAGGCTTCCGATCGTTGTGCATTGGCCACTCCCTTGTGCTAACCCGTGCACGTTAACCCTGCAAGGTCCGAGCGAAATGTACCGTTTGTAATGTTTGACTTCGTTGCGAACCTTGTCAAGAGAGTGGGGTGCCTGACTATCCGGCGGCAAGGGCAGAGGATAGGTGGGTGACGAAAGACCATCGGCTGCCGTGGCCGGCCCGTCGGCGACTCGTGGCGGCGGTTGCGGGCGTCGCCGCGGCCCTGCTGGCCGCGGGCTGCACGTCGTCGAGGACGGCGGCCAAGCCCGGCGAGCCCGCGGTGGCCACGCCGGTCATCGTGCCCACTTCGCCCACGCCTGCCGCCACGGTCGGCCCGGCGGCCGACTGGCCCACCTACGACCGTACGGTCAGCCGCACCGGGGTCTCGGTCAGCTCACCGCCCGTGGACACGGTGCGGCAGTCGTGGACGACGTCCGTCGACGGCGCCGTTTACGCCCAGCCCCTCATGATCGGCTCCGAAGTGATCGTGGCCACCGAGAACGACACCGTCTACGCCCTCAGCGCGTCGAGCGGCGCCGTACGCTGGTCGCGCCATCTGGCCACGCCGGTTCCAGCCGGGCTGCCCTGCGGCAATGTCACGCCCTCCGGCATCACTGGCACCCCGGTGGCCGACGCGTCCACGGGGCACCTGTGGTTTGTCACGTTCACCGATCAGCCGACCTACCGGCACACCCTCTGGGAGCTCGACCTGGCCACGGGCCGGACTATCTGGCAGCGCCCGGTCGACGTCAGCGGCAGCGATCCGCGCGCCCAGCAGGAGCGCGGGGCTCTCACCCTGCTCGGTTCGCGGGTGTACATCCCCTTCGGCGGGCTGGAAGGGGACTGTTCCGACTACAAGGGACGCGTCGTTGGCGCGCCGGTCTCGGGCTCGGGGCCGCTGGTCACCTTCACCACGGACAACCAGCGCCAGGCGGGAATCTGGGCACCGGCCGGCGAATCGGTCCGCGACAACAGCCTGTACATCGCCACCGGCAACGGCACCCCCTACGACCAGGTCGATGACTCCGACAGCGTGCTGCGCCTCAGCCCTGCCCTGACGGTCGAGAGCCTGTACACGCCCGCTAACTTCGAGGCGTTGTCCGCCGACGACCAGGATCTCGGGTCCACCGAGCCGGCTCTGCTCCCCGGCGGACTGGTCTTCCAGGTGGGCAAGCAGGGGGTCGGGTATCTCCTCAACGGCAACCGGCTGGGCGGGACCGGCGGAGAACTCGCCTCCGCGAACCTGTGCGAAGGTGGCTTCGGCGGTGACGCCGTAGACGGCGACACCGTAGTGTTCTCCTGCTACAACAGCCTGCACGTGGTGACCGTCATCCCCGGCCAGCACGGCGGCCCGCCCAAGTTCAGCCCCAACTGGTCGGTGTCCAGCGGCAATCCCGGGCCGCCGATCATCGCCGGCGGCGTGGTCTGGGACGTCGGCCGCAAGGGCACGCTGTACGGCTACCGCCTCACCGACGGGAAGCTGACGTTCTCCACCCGCACCGCGCCCGTTGACACCGACTTCCCCAGCCTGTCCGCCTCCGGACCCCGGCTGATCGTCCCGGAGGGCGACCAGGTCGTGTCCTACCTCGGGATCTGATCCAGCTCAGCCCGGCTTACGCCCGACGCGGTCTCCCGAACACGGCATGGTCACCGGGACGCAGCTCGCGGATGTCGCCGGGTACTCCGGCTCGTATCTGGCGACTCGAACCCTCGGGTTGAACGTCTAGTGTCAGCTGGTCACCGCCGAGCGTGACCAGGATCGGGACCCCTCGGAACTGGACCGGGAATGACAGGTTCACCAGGCCGCTCGGGAGGAGGGGGTCGAAGTACAGGACACCGTCGCGGATATAGGTGCCCGCGTAATAACGCTGCACGATGTCGAGCGTCCCGGCCATGACACCAAGGTGGATCCCTTCCTTCGTCGTCCCATCCTGGATGTCGTCTACATCGCTTCGAAGCGCGACGAGGAACCGGTCCCACGAGTTCTCCGGATTGAGGCCGGCCAGCACTCCCGCATAGGTGACAAAGCTCAGCGTCGAGCCGTGCGACGTCCGCCGGTCGTAGTACGCGACGTTCCGCATGGCCGTGTCGGGACCATAGGCGTACCCAAGCCGCTCGAAGATCTCGCGCAGTTCGTCATGCGAGAACACGAAGAAGAGCATCACCGTATCGGCCTGCTTGGCGATCTTGTAGCGGTTAGGGTCGTCGCCCTCCGCCCGCAAGATGCGGTCGAGCCGCTGGATGTTTCCGTATTTCGCCCGGTAGGCGTCCCAGTCCAATTCTTCGAGGTCCTCGTAACCCTCGAACTGACTGATGATCCCATCACGGTGGAAGGGGACGAACATCCGACGGCTCATGTCCTGCCACAGCTCCAGCTCGGCATCGTCGATACCCAGCCGCGCACGCAATCCTGCCGAGCTGCTCGGCGGCAGCAGCGACAGCAACTTGCCGGCGACGTCGCAAAGCCGTGCGACCATAACATTGGTATAGGCGTTGTTGCGCAGCCCGCCCTGCTCCGCGTCCGGGTACTTCTCGTGAAACTCGTCGGGACCCATCACGCCGTGGATCTCGTACCGTTCGCGCTCGGGGTTGAAGTGCGCGATAGACGCCCAGAAGCGCGCGATGTCCAGCATCACCTCCGCGCCGCAGCGGTCGATGAACGCGAAGTCGTCAGTGACCTGAAAGTAGTTCCAGATGTTGAAGAAGATCGCGGCGCTGATGTGCCGCTGATTATGGCTGAGATCAGCCTCCCAGCGGCCCGAGAGCGGGTTGAGGTGGACGCGCTGGGTCTCCTCTATGCCCTCGCTCCCGCTCTGCCATGGGAACATCGCACCACGGAACCCTGCCTCCAGGGCTGCCGCTCGTGCCTCCCCTATCCGACCGTAGCGATACATCAGCAGCCCTCGCGCGACCTCGGGCAACCGCAAGTTGAGGAACGGGAACGCATACATCTCGTCCCAGAACACGTGCCCGCGATAGGCCTCGCCGTTGAGACCGCGCGCGGGTAGCCCGGCGTCGAGATCGGCGGTATGCCGGGAGCATGCCTGGAGAAGGTGCCCGATGTGCAGCCGAAGCAGCAACTGGACCTGCTCGTTTCCGGACACGCGCACGTCGCAGGTATCCCACAATTCGTTCCATGACGCGCGGTGGCGCTCGAACGATGCGGGGAAGTCGCTGTGCCGGACCGCCGACCTAGCGGCCCTGACCAGGGTGTCGCTGACTGCCGGGTCCCGTGACGTATAGAAGGCGACCATCTTCTCGATCCGCGCCGCCTCGCCTTGACGCACGTCGAAGGCCAGGGCCTGCTGGATGTAGTCCTCCATCTGGTAGAGCGTCCGGCTCGCTGGCACGACGGCGGCACCGCGAAAGACCCGGGTGCGCGTCGCCTGGCTAATGTACAGATTCGATTGCCGCGTCTCGGCCTTGAGCGCGATGACCTCGGGCCCGAACGCCCGCGAGGAAACGGGGTCAAGGTGACGGCCCTCTAGCTGCAGATAACGCGCAACGCCACCGTTTCTTACCCGGGCGTCGAGCCCCGAGGTGACCTCGACGTGCCCGGACCAGTTCTCGGGGATGAGGGTCCACTCGATGCCGGCGTGATGCGTGTCGGCCATGCTGACGAATCGTCGGCTTTCTAGCGTCGTTTCCCTGCCGACGCGGTCGCGGAAGCGGAGGTGCCGCGAGACGGTAGCGTTCCGGACATCGAGCTCGTGACGGTAGTCAACCAGCTCGACATCGGCGAGCCTGATCGCATCCTCACCTTCGATGCGCAGCTTGAGGACCAGCCAGTTCGGCAGGTTTACCAGGTCTTCGTTGTGCACCGGCATCCCGCCAAGGAGTGTGGTCTCGCGGTTGTAGCCCCCGTGCGCATATGTGCCTGGGTAGTGCACTCCGTTGGCGTCTTCCCACTCCGCCGCGCCGCGTGTGCACAGGTAACCGTTGCCCGTGGAGGTCAGCGCCTCCCGCAGTCCCTCGGCCCCCGAGTCGAAACCGTCATACGTGAGCAACCAACCGTCCACGGCATCTCCTGACCTCATAGGGGGCGGGGCCGGGGGCCGTAAGTGGCGAGGATCTGCCGCTCTGTTTCCGCTCGTGTCAGGTAAACCTTCAGTTCCGCGCCCGTACAGCGCTGAGCGCCTATCGCATTTCCGTACTGACAGGCAACGACGTAATCCCGGTAAGCGAGGTAGCCGTAAGCCAGTCCCGCGGCGAATGAGTCGCCAGCACCTGTCGTGTCCACCACGCGCTCCACCGGGACGGGGCCGACGAACTCCCGGGTAACTCCGCCAGCGCTGTCCCGGTAGAACGCGACGCAGCCATGCTCGTCCAGGGTCACGCATACCGCACCGACACCGCGGTCCAGACAATGATCTGCCAGGTCGCGCAATTCATCGGCGTTCTGGCTCAGCGGACCAGCCACCATCTCGGGTGACTCGCCCAGCCGCGTCGAGCCCGCTTCCTCAAGGTTCATCTTCAGGATGTCAATGAAGGGCAGCCACAAGTCCTGCTCGGCCCACACCCTTGGAAGACGATCGCCGCTTCCGGTCAGCGTTGTCGTCGGGCCGTGGGCATCCAGCACCACGGTCGCACTGCTGTGCTCCTTGATGTGTTGCAGCGTTGCCTGCCCCACCTCGTAGTCCGTGATGGGGACACACACGAATGCGTCCGCGTCAAGCACCTCGCTGATATCGGCCGGCAGGATCGGATCCATGAAGCTCCGCTGCCGCTCGACACGACGGTTGTGCCCGAGGTACCGCAGCTCGGTACTGTCCCCCTGGTCGGCCCGCGACGTAATACCGGAGCTGTCGATATTCGGGAAGGACGCGAGGATCTGCTTGATCGGGCCCTCATCCTGCTTGCGAACGTGCGAGATCACGGCAATCGTGTCGCCTGCATCCAGCAGCGCGGACAGGGCAACCGCCGTATACAACGCGCATCCGTACTTCTCGAATCGCTCACCGGCATTGGTGACGATCTGGTCGCGAGGAATCGGGCCCAGCACCGCAACCTTGCGACCCTTCCGGCTTTTCACGCCATTCGTCATGCACACCTCCCGCTCTTATCGCCATCGCACCGCTCGGCCCGCTGGCTCACATCATGCGATCGGGGTGATTGGCTGGCCAGCCGTGTACCGCGCCGACGATCTCGGAGAGGGCCTTCGAGCAAGATTAATTCTCTGTTCTACAGAACACAATACTGGACAGGAGAAGAAGTGGGCATTACTGTTGCCGCAACATCCAGCCCATCCGGGAGGAAACATGACAACGACGTTCGTGCTCGTTACCGGGGCATGGCATGGCGGGTGGGCCTGGCGCCCGGTAGCCCAGGAGCTCCGGGCGGCCGGATGCCGGGTGCTGGCCCCGACGCTGCCGGGAATGCACGACGGGGAGGATCCCACCGCGCACACCCTCGACGACGTCATTGATTACGTGGCAAGGCTCGCCGAAGACGCGGACCTGCACGACGTGACGCTCGTCGGGCACAGCTGGGGCGGTTACGTTATCGCCGGCGCGGCGCCCAAGATGGCGGCCCGGCTGCGCAAGGTGGTGTTCTGGAGCGCGTTCGTCCCCGCCGAGGGGCACCCGCTCTACGATGAGATTCCGCCCTCCTACCAGGACATGTTCGACCGGCTGGTGCAGGAATCGGGGAACAACACCGTGGCGATGCCCTACGACGTGTGGCAGTCCGCGTTCATCAACGACGCGAGCGAAGACGTCGCGCGCGTGACGCACTCGCTGCTGTTGCCACATCCCTTCCAGTACTTCTCCCAGCCCGTGGCTCCGCTCGACGCGAATGCCCTCGGGATCCCGGCCTCCTACGTGATCAGCAGCGAGGACATCTCAATGCCGCCAGGAGAGTACGGCTTCCACCGGTTCGCCGAGCGCCTCGGAGTCTCCCCGCTCATGACCCCGGGCAGCCACGAGGTCTGTTTTACCCAGCCCGCGAGCCTGGCCGAGGCATTCCTCAAGGCCTGAACGCCGAAGATTCGCGCATACTCCGCTCGAAGATCGCGATCCCCTGTCCCCTTACGCGCGATTTGGCCAATAGATGTTCACCTTGAGGCCATCTCTTCCCGCTTGTAGGCCCGCCGCCAACCTCACGATCATGGCCTACGGACTCGTGCTCGGCACGACAACAGGCCGCAGGTACTGATCGCAGAAGAGGATCCCGTGACGGACAACACCAACATCAATCACGCCAGAAGTCATCTCGCGACTTCAGCTGAGACCGAGGCTCAGGCCGAGCCCCGCGTCTCACGCAGGAACTTCCTCGGCGGAACCATTGCCGTCGGCACGGCGCTCACCATCGGCGGCATCGCCGGAACCGAGGTCCTGAAGGCCCCGTCCGCCGCCGCGGCCACGACCACTCCGCTGCCGACCACCACCGAGCCGGAGCAGCTCCACCTGGCCTGGGGTTCCGACCCGAGCACCGAGGTCACGGTGTCGTGGGCCGCGCCGGGAACGGTCGCCCAGCCGGCTCCGAAACTCGCCTACTCCAGGCACCCCATCACGGCGGAGAACCCGGGCAAGGTCATCGCCCTGCCCAAGCCCGAGCCGCTGGAGTACACCCGGCCGCGCGCCGGGGTCACCGCCCTCAGCTTCGCCGACAGCGGCTCCGGCCAGACCACGTACCACTACCACGTCCCGCTGAAGGACCTGGAGCCCGGCGCGACCTACTACTACCAGGTCAGCGACGGCGCCGCGACGCCCGCGACCGCGGGCGCCTCCTTCACCACCGCCCAGCGCGGCCGGTTCGGGTACCGGTTCTCCAGTTTCGGCGACATCGACGTGCCCTCCGCTTCCCGCAACGCCTCCGGCATCGCCGACGACACCGCCGACACCTGCTACTTCACCGTGAACGGCATCGAGGACCCGGGCGACGGCCGCGGCGCGCCCCTGTTCCACCTCGTCAACGGTGACCTCTCCTACGCCAACGGCAGCCCGTCCAACATGCCGGTCGTCTGGCGCGACTACAGCGTCAACGTGTCCCGCTCGGCGATGAACCGGCCCTGGATGCCGACCATGGGCAACCACGAGATCGAGATCGGCAACCTCGCCATCTCCGGGAAGCCAGGCTCCACTGGCGACTGGAACGGCGCCTACGGGCATGGTTCGTACCTGGCCCGCTTCACGACGCCGGCCAACGACGTCGTCAACTACGACGGCAACCAGTTGCAAGGCCACTTCTACGGTTTCCAGGTCGGTACCGTCTACTTCATCGCCGTCGACGCCGACGACGTCATCTACCAGACCAGCGACGCCAGCCCCGAGGCCATCGTCGGCTACACCGGCGGCCTGGTCCCGCGCGAGAGTGACTACTCCCTCGTGCCTGGCGGCCGCCAGCCGAACCTGCAGACCCGCTGGCTCGAGCGGGAACTGCGCAAGGCCCGCCAGGAGCCGTCGGTGGACATGATCGTGGTCTTCATGCACCAGGCGCCACTGTCCACCAACACCGGCAACGTCGGCAGTGACATGGGCATCCGTCAGGCCTGGCTGCCGCTCCTTGACGAGTACGAGGTTGACCTGGTGCTAACCGGGCACAACCACGTCTTCGAGCGCTCCTACCCGGTCCGCGGCTACGACCACGGCGACTTCGGCCGGGTGACGTCAGACTTCACCGACGCCGACGGTGTCAGCTACACCACGGGCGAGGCCTTCAACACGCGCCGGCCCACCGTCTCCAGCACGAGCCCGGACGCGGTGGTCAACGGCCACGAGGTGTTCGATACCAGCAAGGGCACGGCCTACTACGTCCTCGGTGGCGGCGGCGCCGGATCCACCTACGGCTTCCAGACCGACCCGGGCAACGGCGAGCGCGTCGCGCCCCTGTCCTGCGCCCCCGGCTTTGAAGCGGCGGAGGAAGACGCGACCTGGTCGGCGCAGATCGACAGCGGTGACGCCCACGGGTACGCCATCTTCGACGTCGACCCGGGCGAAAGGCGCGGCGAGACCACTATCACCGTCCAGTGGTTCCAGCTCGCGACCGTGAACCCGGGCGCGACGCCGGTCATGCCCACCACGCCCTACTCGAAGTTCACCTACGGGCGGACCGCGCCGTGGAAGCACGAGGAGCGCTGACCCGCTCCTTATTCGCTCGGGACGAGTCCAGCGGCCCGAACGCCCCGGTGGCAGGAAGTCCCGGGGTGTTCGGGCCGGAAACCCGGTTGCGGCCGGGCGGCCGGGACGGGTAAGAACGGCGCATGCTCCGGCGCTCGGCGTGGGTCAACGGGGTCTTCGCCGACGAGGTGATCCTGGGCCTGCTCGCGGCCGAGTGGGAGGCCACGGAGGCGCAAGCGCGGGCCCGGACACGACAACGCCCCCGAAAGCGGGTGCTTACGAGGGCGTGTTGGCCGGTGCGAAGGTCGCCTCACGGCGAATGGCACAGCATGGCTCCAGCCGAACGGTAGTCCATGAAGGCAGTGGTTTGAGCCCGGGGGACACATGCGCACCGACCTGTGGGCAAGAACGCGGGAACCGCCAGCACTATTCCAGGCGCGGGAAACGGGATTGCCGTTGGCGGCGGGATGCGCCACGCTGATGGGGTGCCTGAGACTCCAGTCGTGAACTGCGTCCTGCTGTGGGCCAGACCCGGAATGGCCGCCGCCCTCAGTGCCTACGAAGACAAGGTGCTGCGCCTGATCGCCGTGCATGGCGGCCGCGTCCTGCACCGCGGGACCGTCCTGCCCGGCGCGCAGCACGACGACGAGCCCCCGACCGAGGTGCAGCTCCTTGAGATGCCCTCCGAGGCAAGTCTCGACGCTTACATCAACGACCCCCGGCGGCTCGCCATGACCGCCGAGCGCGACGCGGCCATCGCCCGCACCGACCTGTTCCGCATCCAGCCGCTCCCCCAGCCCGCGTCCGCGAACACAGAGCCCGCATGAACCCCGGTTACGCGCATCTCGGCGGCTACAGCGACTGGCCCGCGGCGGTCGGGTTCGACGGGCACACGCGGCGGCCAGACCGGGCGGTCGTCCGCCGCCTGGCCACCGAGATCCTGACCGTGCCCACACAAAACCGGACTCCGGCCGATGTACGACTCGAGCGGCGCTGGACCGCCGACGACCTCGTCGGCGAAGAAATCTCCTACGACGCCGGCTACGGGCCGCGCACCTACGCCTGGGTACTCAAGCCCGCGGCTGCCGACGCTCCCCTGCCAGGCGTGCTCGCCCTGCACGGCCATGACGGCTTCAAGTACTACGGCAAGGAGAAGATCGCCGACGGCCCTGAGCCCACCGAGCCCGTGGTGTCCGCGCTTCGGGACAATTACTACGAGGGCCGGGCCATCGCCAACGATCTCGCCCGCGCGGGCTACGTCGTGCTCGTCCCCGACGTGTTCGGCTGGGGCAGCCGCCGCTTCCCGCTGGCGGAGATGCCGCCCCTGATCCAGCAGCTGAGCGAGCTCGCCGCCGGAACCACGCCGCCGGACAGCTTCCCGGGCACGGTGCCCGCCGAGATCGCCCGGTACAACGCCGCCGCCTGGCACCACGAGCACCTGATCGAGAAGTACTGCGCGCTGCTCGGCACCACGATGGCCGCCATGGTCGCCCACGAAGACCGGCTCGCGCTCAGCTATCTGCGGTCCCGCCCGGACACCACGGACCGGACGGCCAGCATCGGCCTGTCCGGGGGTGGCGGCCGGTCCGCGCTGCTGCGCGCGACCAGCGGGGAACTCACCGCCGCGGTCGTCGTCGGGATGATGGGCACCTACGTCTCCCTCCTCGACCACAACGTCATCAGCCACACCTGGATGCTGTTCCCGAGCGGCCTGACCGCCCACGCCGACGTGCCCGACCTGGCCGCCTGCCAGGCCCCGGCCCCGCTGCTCGTGCAGTACAACCGCCACGACGGCCTCTTCCCCCTGGCGGGTGCCGAGGCCGCGCACGAGCGCATCGCCAGCCACTACGCGGACGCGGGGGCGCCCGGCGCCTACGCGGGCCGCTTCTACGACGGGCCGCACAAGTTCGACCAGGCGATGCAGCGCGACGCGACTGACTGGCTGGCGGCCCAGCTGCGCTAGCTGACTTCTTTCACGGGATGACTGCCGAGACACGTCGAGGCATGGCGCGGGCGTCCAAGATCCGGGGGCCATTGCCGTCTCCGGCGGCCCCGCTGCCGTGCCGTGCCGCCGGCCGACACCCGCCGACCGCGTGATCATGGGTCGTTCGCGCAAAACCCCGAATCCGGGCCACCTAGCCCGCCCGGTTTACCACGAAATATCATTATGAAATACGCATTTCGGGATACCCCTATTAGGGGTATCCGTTTCATGATCGCGGGCCGGACGCGCGCGGCGCCGCCGGAAGGCGGCCGATGCGTCATCCGCTTCCTTCCCATGGCGGCCGATGCGTCATCCGCTTCCTTCCCATGGCGGTCGATGCGTCATCCGCTTCCTTCCTATGGCGGTCGATGCGTCATCCACCCGCAAAGACGGGCGCCGATGCGACATCCAGCGCCATAGGAAGGCGGGCAACGCGACATCGAGTTCCGCCACCGCCCGGCACGCACCACCCCCGATGCACCGTTCGCCTGATCACCGACGGCCCGCGACACGCCCGAAACAACCAACCAAATAATCGACGAGCCCTATCTGGCACGTACGACCCATGATCACTACGGCGCTGCCATACGGGAACGCCCGGGACTCCTAGGTGCGCCCGGTATAGGCGGATTTATCCGGGTACGAAAGTCGGCTTCGGGGGCCTGGACGGCCCGTGCGGCGGTAATGACCCATGGAACGAGCCTGCCCGCGGCGGTAACCGGTCACCGGACGGCCGGCGCACCGAAAATGCGGCCCGGTCCGGCGGGAGGCTGTGCGCCGGTGGTCACAGCCAGCCCCGATTGGCCGCCTCCATCCCGGCCTGGAAGCGCGTGCGCGCACCGACCTTCTGCATCAGCTCGTGGATGTTCCGCTGCACAGTGCGCGTGCTCTGCCCGAACGTGCGCGCGATGACCACGTCGGTGGCCCCGCTGGCGAGCAGGTTGAGGAGCTGCCGGTCACGGTCGTCGATCGGCACCCCGCCGCCTTTGGACTCCGACCGGTTCAGCGGCACCGCGCGGTCCCAGACGGATTCGAACAGCGCGGCCGTCACCTCGAGCAGCGAGGAGGGGTGGATGAGGTAGGCGACGGCGTTCTGGAATTCCGCTGGCGAGCACAAGATCGCCAGCGTGTCGTCGCACATGACCAGCTTGACCGGCAGCGATCCGCCGACCCGCGCGCGCTCGCCCTGGCGGATGCCGTCCCAGATGTTCGACAGCCGGCCGGGGATCGCCACCGATTCCTGGTCGTAGACCACGCGGTAGGTCACGACGTTGCCCGCGAGCAGGTGCCGCTCGTCCAGGTTCGGCCCCTCGTCGCCGTGCTCGCCCTGGGGCACGAAGTACGGCGGCTTGTCGAACCCCCGCACCTCACGCCGGGCGGCGCGCTGGACCCGCACGAACGTGCGCCAGATCCTGGGCGCTCCCTCGATGATCTCGACGTGGCCCGTCGGGCCGCCCGCCTCGGTCCTGAATGCCTCGTCGAGCTTGTTCAGGTGCTGCTGAAGCTGCCTGAGCTCGTGCTCCCGCTTGGCGATCAGTACCGACCCGGCCAGCGACGGCTCCACGGCGGCGTACGTCGCCGGACGGCCTTGCGTCCGGGTCACCAGCCCGCGCTCGATCAGGCTGGCCAAAGTGCGCGCGGTCTTCGCGGTGGTGAAGTTGACGCGGCCGGCGAGACCCGCGATCGTGGCGCTCGCCTGCGGGATGAGCGCCTCGTAGACACGCGCCTCGCTCTCCGGTATCCCGACAGTTTCCCACACGGTAGCTCCTGTCGTATTCATGACATATGTCGTAAACCCGAAGCATGACGGACATTGTCACGCTTGTCGGAAGTATGACACCGTATCGAAGCGTATGGCTTGCCCGGGAAGCCAGAAAAGCCCTGCACTGTAAGGGAAACGCGCATGAAACAAAAGAAACGGCTACGGCGCTTGCTGGCGCTGCTAGCGGCCATTACGACTATTACCACGATGTTTCTTGCCAGCGGCAGCGCGGCCGAGGCAGCCACACAGCCGAGTCAGACCGCGACTCAAAACACCGCTCAGAGCACCTCGAGCTCCGACTTCACGCACGCGTGCGGACAGAAACCGACGAAGGGCCGCTTCACGTGCTTCGTCGAGCGGCGGACCAACGTCCACGAACCGCTCGTGCTCGCGCCGGACGCGACGCCGCAGGGCTACACCCCCGCCGACATCCAGTCGGCCTACAACCTGCCCGCCGCCACCGGATCGCCGCTGGTAGCAATCATCGACGCCTTTGACGACCCGGACGCCGAGTCCGACCTGGCCGTCTACCGGTCCCAGTTCGGGCTGCCGGCCTGCACCACCGCCAACGGCTGCTTCCAGAAGGTCGCCCAGGACGGCAGCACGAACTATCCGCCGCCGCCCCCGGCCGGCGACGACTGGGTCAGCGAGATCACGCTCGACCTGGACGCCGTGTCGGCGGCCTGCCCGAACTGCCGGATCCTGCTGGTCGAGGCCAACACCGACGCCGACGGCACCAGCCTGCCGGACGCCGTCGCGACCGCGCGGAACATGGGCGCCAAGATCATCTCGATGAGCTGGGGCGGTTCCGAGGACGGTACCGAGAACAGCGAGGACGCCCAGTACTTCGACTATCCGGGCATCGTCTTCACCGCCTCGAGCGGGGACTACGGCTACAGCGAGGGACCGATCTACCCGTCCACTTCCCAGTACACCGTGTCGGTCGGCGGCACGACGCTCGACTCCGCGCCGGGGACGACCCGCGGCTGGACGGAGTCCGCGTGGAGCGGGGCCGGCAGCGGCTGTTCCGCCGACGTGACCAAGCCGTCCTGGCAGAGCGGCATCACGGCCTGCACCACCCGCGCCGACACCGACATCTCGGCCGACGCCGACCCCAACACCGGCATCGCCGTCTACAACAGCTACAGCGACTCCGGCTGGGACGTCTACGGCGGCACCAGCCTGGCCTCGCCGCTGATCGCGGCCATGTACGCCATCGCGGGCGGCCCGGCCGCGGGCACCGAGCCGGCGTCCTACCCATACGACGACCCCAACCAGTCGACCGACATCAACGACGTCACCAGCGGCTCGACCGGATCGTGCACGCCCAGCGTGCTCTGCACGGCGGGCCAGGGCTGGGACGGCCCGACCGGCCTCGGCACGCCGAACGGCGTCGGCGCGTTCACCTCCGGACCGCACGGCAACATCTCCGGGGTCGTGACCGACGCCGGCACGGGCAAGCCGGTCGCCGGCGCCACCGTGACCGCCTCGGGCGGTTACACGGCGACCACGGACGCCACCGGCGCCTACAACCTCGGCGTTCCGCCCGGCAGCTATTCGCTCAGCGTCTCCGACTACGGGTACGTGGACGGGACGGCTTCTTCGGTCGCCGTTACCGACGGTGCGACGGTCACCGAGAACTTCGCGCTGACCGACGAGGCCATGAACACGGTCTCGGGCACCATTACCGACGGGTCGGGCCACAAGTGGCCGATCCGCGCCAAGATCACGATCAGCGGGTACCCGGGCGGTTCGATCTACTCGAACGCGTACAACGGGAAATACTCCGTGCGGCTGCCGGACAACGCCAGCTACACGCTCAGCGTCGCGGCGGCCGACCTGCCCGGCTATGAGACCAAGCAGGTCACGGTCAAGGTCGCGGCCGCCGACGTGACCAAGAACATCAAGCTCCTGGTCGACCCGTCGGTGTGCGACGCGCCTGGTTACGCGTACAAGGACACCGGCCTGACCGAGTCGTTCACCGGCTGGACCGGCAACGCGCCGCAAGACGGCTGGACGGTCACCGACAACGCCGGCACCGGCCAGACCTGGCGGTTCGACAACGTCGCCAACGACCCGCCGCCGCCCGGCGGGGACGCCGACTTCGCCGACGTCAACTCCGACTACTACGGTCAGGGCGGCCAGCAGAACACCGACCTGGTGTCCCCGGTGATCGACCTGTCGGCGGAGACGGACCCGGAGATCGGCTTCGACAGCACCTACATCGGCTTCCCGACCCAGACGGCTGAGGTGGATCTCAGCCTGGACGGCGGGACCACGTGGTCGTCGGTGTGGACGCCGTACGCCTACAACCCCGGGCACTTCGACATCCCGATCCCGCAAGCGGCCGGACAGTCCGACGTGCGGGTCCGGTTCGCCTTCACGGGCAGCTGGGCGCGGCACTGGGCGATCGACAACGTGCTCGTCGGCGACCACACGTGCTCGCCGGTCACCGGCGGCATCGTCGACGGCGTGGTGACCGACGCCAACACCGCCGCGCCGGTGGACGGGGCCACGGTCACCAGCGACGCGGACTCGTCGGCGTCGGGTGTGAGCGGACCGACGACCGCCGACCCGGCACTGCCGGACGGGTACTACTGGCTGTTCAGCCCGCAGACCGGGTCGACCACGTTCACGGCGACCGACGGCCACTACACGGCGACCACCGGGACGGCGAAGGTGGCGGCGAACGCCGCGACGCGCGCCAACCTCAAGCTGGACGCCGGGCAGCTGACCGTGAACAACACGAGCGTGTCGGTCTCCGAGGTGCTCGGCAAGGCGACCAGCAAGACCGTCACGTACGGCAACAGCGGGACGGCGCCGGTGACTGTCAGCCTGAGCGGGGAGGACGCCGGATTCACCTCCATGGACGGTGTCGCGTCCAGCGGTGGCACGACCGCGGCCGGCTCCGCGAACGGGGCCGCGCCAATGGTCGTCGCGGCCAAGACCAGCACCGCGCCGACGGCCTCTTCCGGCTCGGCTGCCGGTGCGGTCGCACGGCAGGCCAGCCCGGAGGCCGCGCCGTGGACCGACGTGGCCGACTACCCGGAAGCGATCATGGACGACGCGGTCGCTGATCACGACGGCGAGATCTACGTGATCGGCGGCTCCGACGGCGATTCCCCGGTCCCGGACGCCAACGTCTACGACCCGTCCGCCGACACCTGGAGCTCGATCGCGCCGCTGCCGGCGCCGCTGAACGCGTCGTCCGCGGGCTTCATCGGCGACACCCTGTACGTGGCGGGCGGCTGGGACAGCCTGGGCGACCCCAGCGACACCCTGTACGCGTATGACCCGGCCAGCAACACCTGGACCCAGGACGCCAGCCTGCCGGCCGGCGTGGCCGCGGCGGGCAGCGCGGTCGTCAGCGGCAAGCTGTACATCATCGGCGGCAGCGCTGGCAGCACCACGTCCGACGCCGTGTACAGCTACGACCCAGGCGACAACTCCTGGACGACGGAGCCCGCGTACCCGGACGCCATGGCGTTCCCGGCCTGCGGCGGCGTGGACGCCGAGGTGATCTGCGCGGGCGGTGACGGCGCGTCGGACAGCACGTACGCCTACTCCCCCGGCGCGACCGGCTGGGTTCAGGAGGCGAACATGCCGACCGATGCCTGGGGTGCCGCGTCCGCTTCCGCCAACGGCCAGCTGGAGGTCATGGGCGGCGCGATCAACGACGGCGCGGACGTGACCAACGAGGCCTACGCCTACGACCCGGGCAGCAACACCTGGTCGGCGCTGCCCGCGTCCAACAACGCCACCTACCGTGGCGGTGCGGCCTGCGGCATCTACAAGGTCGGCGGCGCGCTGGGCGGGTTCACGCCCGCTCCGTTCACGGAGAACCTGCCCGGCTACGACCAGTGCGACGGCGAGGTCGCCTGGATGTCCCTGGACAGCTCGTCGTTCACGCTGGCACCCGGGCAGACCGCTCAGGTGACGGTGACCGCCGACTCCTCGGTGGAATCCCAGCCGGGCACCTACCAGGCGGAGATCGTCGCCAGCGCGAACACGCCGTACGAGACGCTGGCCCCGGTCGGCGTCACGATGGCGGTCACCCCGCCGAGCACCTGGGGCAAGATCACCGGCACGGTATCGGACGCGTCCGGCGCGCCGATCGCGGGCGCGACGGTGGCGATCTGCACGATGTACAGCACGCAGACGGGCCTGTGCGGACCGGAGACCTTCACGCTGAAGACCGACGGCGCGGGCCACTACCAGCTGTGGCTCGACAAGGGGTTCAACCCGCTGCAGATCATCGCCGCCGAGGACGGCTACACCCCGGTCATGAAGATCGCCAAGATCACGAAGGGAGGCACGACCACGACGAACTTCACGCTGGCGTCGTCGAGCGCGGCGACGCAGGCCGCGGTGCAGCGCTATCTCGGCGCTCACCTGCAACTGCGGACCGGGTGACGTCTCGTTTCGCGATTCGCTGTTAGCGGCGTGGCCCCGGGCGCTCTTGCCCGGGGCCACGCCGCGTGCGTGATCAGCTGGAACGCGCGACCGGCATGTGGGTTCGTCCCGCCTGGGATCCGCCGGTGACCTCGAATACCGCGCCAGTGGTCCAGCTCGACCGGTCGGACGAGACGAACGCGACGGTCTCGGCGATCTCCCGGGGATGACCAGTGCGCCCGAGGGGGATAGCGTCCAGCATGGCCCGCACGTAAGGCTCGGCCTCAGTAGCTCCCGGGGTCAGCACGGAATCGAGGACCAGGCCGGGCGACACCGCGTTGACCCTGATGTTGTGCTGGCCGAGCTCGATGGCCAGGACCTTTGTCATCATGTCGAGCGCCGCTTTGGAGCCGCAGTAGGCGGCGCCGCCCGCGCGCGCCGAGGTCGCGGCGCCGGAGCTGATGTTGACGATTGAGCCCGGGCTATCCCGCTTGATCCAGCGCCGCGCGACGGCCTGGCTCATGAGCATGTTCCCGCGGACGTTGACGGCGAAGATGTGGTCCCAGTTCTCGGGCGTCAGGTCCATCAACGTGATGGTGGGAAAAATCCCGTGCGAATTGACGAGGATGTCGAGCGGCCCGAGCTCATTCTCGGCCATCTCCACGGCGGCGTTCGCGTCATCGGCCGATGTGACGTCCGCCGTCAGCGCGATGGCCTTGCCCGAAGCGGCGCCCGCGCCACGCTCCGCCAGCTCCTGGGTGAGATCGACGGCGGCAATGGCCGCGCCCTCGCGGCCCATGACCGCGACGATCTGCGAGCCGATGCGCCCGCCCGCCCCGGTCACCAGGACCTTCTTACCTTCGAGCAACAGGGGATTCCGCTCGGACACGATGACCGCCTCCAGTTTGCTGGTCTGCACGGGGATTGCGTCTCACGCCGCGGGATCGCGGATAAGGCGGTCGAGCAAGCCGACGGCGAGGGGCAGGGACCGCTCGTCGATGTCGAACCGCGGTGAGTGGTGGGGGGCCGGGTTGGCCGCGCCGACCAGGCCGTACGTGGCGATCCCGCCGGCTTCCTGCACGGCGTTCATGAACAGCGTCGCGTCGTCGCTGCCCACCGAGACCGCTTCTGGCTGCGGAGCGGGGACCGCGGATACCGCGCCGGCGGCGGTCAGGAAGGCATCGATCGCGGCCTGGTCCCCACGGGCCGTGGTCGCCCGGCCGGTCTCCTCGATGAGCACGTCGACCTCGTAGCTGGCCGCCGCGGACTGCAGGACGTTCCGCGCCCGGCGCTCCAGCTCGGCGTTGACGGCGCCGTCGGTGGAACGCACCTCGAGCAGCATCTCCGCGTCCGGGGCGATGATGTTGGAGGCGGCCCCGGCGACGAGCCGTCCCACGTTGACGCGGGTGTCCGCCGCGGCGAATCGCGGCAGGGCATGCAGGTTCAGCGTCGCGGAGGCCGCCGCGAGCAAGGCGTTGCGACCCTGCTCCGGCGCGGTCGCCGCATGTGAGGCCCGCCCGGTGAAGCGGGCGCGCAGCTTGGTGGTGGCGAGCCGCCCGTCACTGCTCGGCGCCACGGTGCCGACCGGCAGGCCGCAGCCGAGGTGGATGACGTACAGCTGGTCCACGCCCTCGAGCACCCCGGCCCGGATCATGCCGCGGGCACCGCGAACTCCCTCTTCAGCTGGCTGGAACAGCATCCGAACCCGGCCGGGGAAATCCCGGTCCGCCAACCCATGGGCCAGGGCTATCCCGATGGCCACGTGCCCATCATGGCCGCAGGCGTGCATCACGCCCTGGTGGAGCGACCTGAACTCGCCGTCGGCGGGCGCGTGCCCGGCGTCAGCCGATTCCTCGATGGGCAGGGCGTCCATGTCGAAGCGCAGCGCGACCAGCGGGCCCGGACGGGATCCGGTCAGCTCGGCCACGACCGCGGTTCGCCCGCCCGACAGGGCGCTGACCAGGGCCTGATCAACCCCCTGGTCGCGGGCGCGGACCGCCGCGTCCTCCAGTAGCGCGGCGGACGGGAGGCCGGGGAGCCCCTCGACATCGATGGCCGCCGCTCCGTAACTGATTTCCCAGCCCGCGGCTTCCAGTTCAGCGATGACGCGGGCGGCCGTGATGATCTCGGTGAAGCCCAGCTCGGGGCGCTGATGGAGCTCGCGGCGCAGTGCTATGACGTCCATTGAGTTAGTCCCTCTCTTTCCATTGCCGGGCGGCGGGCTCAGTCCGGCAGGTCAGGGCCGGCACTGGCGAACTCTTCGCGTGCGGCGGCCAGCAGGCCGCCGTCGGTGAGCAGATCCGCTCCCGTGCACGCAAGAGCCTTGGCCATGGCCAGCATGGCTGACTGTGCCTCGGGTCCGCCCGTGATGACGGCCATCTCAGCTGAGTGCGATGGCGTGCCGCGGGGGGCCACCTTCAGGTAGGGATGGATGGCGGGGAGGCGGAGACTCACGTTGCCGATGTCGGACGAGCCCGTCCCGCCGCGCAGCACCGGTTCCTCAACCTCCACGCCAAAGGACGAGAGATACTCGGCGGTGCGGCCGGCGATGGCGTGGTTGTTCTTGCGCTCGGCGTAGAGCAGCCCACGGCGCATGCTGACGGTCGTCCCGGTCGCCGCGGCGGCGGCACGGGCACATGTCTCCACCCTGTCCAGCAGTTCCAGCGCGCCTTCGCTCGTCAGTGCCCGCACCTGGAACTTGGCGGCTGCATGCGCCGGGACGACGTTGACGGCCTGGCCGCCGTCGGTGATGATGCCGTGGATGCGAGCGGTCTCCGGCATGAACTGGCGCATCGCGTCGATCGCGACGAACAGCTGGATGGCCGCGGCCAGGGCACTGCGCCCCTGATGCGCCATCGCGGCGTGCGCCGCCACCCCCGCGTACTCGATCTCCAGCGGGATCGCGGCGGTGGCGTGCCGCCAGGGCCAGGTCCGGTCACCCGGATGGAACATGAGCGCGGCGTCGACGTCGTCGAAAACGCCGGCCTCCAGCTCGATGATCTTGCCGCCCGCTCCCTCCTCGCCAGGCGTGCCGATGCAGACGATGGTTCCGGGAGGATCGGGCAGCGCCCGACGGAGCGCGATCGCCGCCCCCACACCGCCGGACGCGATGAGGTTGTGGCCGCAGCCGTGACCGACCCCTGGCAGAGCGTCGTATTCGCACAGGAAGGCGACGACGGGCCGGCCGCTTCCCCAGGTTCCCCGGAAGGCGGTGGGCAGCCCCGCCACCCCACGCTCCACCTGAAATCCTTCGTCTTCCAGCAGCCCGCAGATCCGCGCGGCCGCGTACTCCTCCCGCATGGCGAGCTCGGGCCGGGCGTGCAGGTCCAGGGACAGCCCCGTAAGGGTCCCGGCCAGCTCGTCGACGGCGGCAACGATCCGTTCATGTGTCTTGGTGATCACGACATCACTTCCCTGACGACCCGGGCGACGTTGCCGCCCAGCACTTTCAGTGCGTCTTCCTCCGCCCAGCCGCGTGCCAGCATCCAGGCAGCGGCGTTCCGGTGCGCTTCGCCGGGGTTCTCCGCCCCGTTCACGTGGGTGATGTTCAGCGCGGCCTCATTCTCCGGCGGCGGCATCGGGGTCCACCCGCTCGCCCCGTAGAGGCCGAGGTGGTCACCGAAGAACGTGTCCGGCCCGAGCGCCACGTGGTCGATCCCGACCAGGTCCGCGCAGTATTCGGCGTGCGCCATGACCCCGTCGAGGTCATGACCGGACGATCCCGGGACCCGTGTGCTGCCCGGCGCGGCCTCGATGCCGATCACGCCGCCGGTTCCAGCGCAGGCCCGCAGCACGTCGTCCGGTTTCATCCGCGGCGTGTGCCACAACTCCCGCGCTCCCGCATGGGTGATCACCACCGGGCGCTGGCTTGCCGCCGCGGCCTTCAGGGCCGTCATGTCACCCACATGGGACAGGTCGATCAGCATGCCCAGCGCGTTCATCAGCCGGACGGCGGTGCGGCCATGCTTGCTCAGCCCGGGATCGGTGGCCTGGGCGAGGCCGCCGCCCAGCGCACTCCCGTCGTTGTAGGCAAGCCCCGCGCAGCGCACTCCGAGTCCGTACAGCACCTCGATTCCTGAGAGGTCCTCGCCTACCGAGCCGAGATCCTCCATGGCGAAGACGACGGCCACGTGCCCGGCCGGGTCGCGCTCGGCGATGCGCGCGGCGTCCTCCGCGCCGAACGCGCCTGGGGCGTGCGCCAGGTCCGCGCGCAGCAGGGCGAACCAGCGCACCAGTTCCTCGAGGTCGGGCCAGGCCAGCGCGCTCGCGAAAACGGCGGAAAGACCGGAGGCGGCGAGACCGTCGTAACCCAGGTAGTCACGACCGGCCGCGCGGTGCCGGCGCAGCGTCTCGGCGTCGAGCGGGTCTGGCAGCCGCACGGGATGATCATGCAGCGAGATGACGGGACCACGGCCGAGCAGCGCCTCCACGCCGGCCCTCGTGGCGCCGGACGGGAGCGGGTACGGGGCGAGCCGGCCGACGTCCGCGGCCAGCGGTGTGACGGGCGTCATGATTCCGGCACCGCCGGCACCTGTCCCCGGCGCAGCGGGGACGGGCTCCGTTTCCGTCGCTCCACGACCATGGGCGCCGGGCGGGCGCCGGGAACAAGGCTGGTCGCCACCATGCCCAGCAGTGACAGCGGCAGCCCGAGGTAGACGGGAGCGAGGCCGAATGGGTCACCTAGCGCGTACCACGCCAGGACGCCGGCGAAGCCGGCGAACATCGACACCGCCGCGCCCATGGAGGTGGCGCGCCGCCAGTTCAGCGCCGCGATCAGCGTGACCGCGAAGGTGGAGGCCATGAACTGCTGAACGATGACCACGATCGTGCCGACCGCTCCGATGGGATGGACCGCCAGCAGGACGCCGATGACGACAGCGGCCGCGGACGTGCCACGTTCTAGCCGCAGCCGCGCCGGGCCGGACAGCTCGCGCCGCATGAGCGTGGGCATGATGTCCCGGCTGAACGCGGCGGCCACGATCATCACGATGGAACTGGACACCGCCATGACGGCGCCGAGGACGGCGGCCATGAGGAGACCGCCGAGGAGTGGCGGCATGGCGTGCAGCGCGACGAACGGCGCCGCGTTGTCCATTGTTTGCGTCGTCATATTGCCGATGAGGGCCCGGGCGGACACGCCGATGAAGGCCAGCGACGCCCCGATGACCACCTGTAGCCCGATCCCGATCCAGATCGCGCGCAACAGCGACGAGCGACGGGCGGCGGCGTAGAACTTCATCGCGTCCAGCGGGTAGGCGATGAAGGTGACCCCCGTACCGATGGCGAGGCCGATGAGGGTGCCCGTGGACATGAGGTGGTTGCCGAACGGCGCGGTCAGGCCGGGGTTGATCACGGTGAGCTTGTGCTGCAGACCCGCGAAACCGCCGACCTTCGTCATGCCGTACACGGCCGCGGCGACGTAGCCGACCACGAACACCGCCATCTGCAGCAGGTCGTTGCGTGCGATCGAGAAGAGCCCGCCGAGCAGCGCGTACACCGCGATGACGGCGGCGGAGATGAGCACCGCAGGCACGTAGCCGATGCCGAAAACCAGGTTGAAGACTGTCGCGGCGCCTTCATACTCGGCCGAGAACAGGAGCAGGAAAGCGCCGATGAGGGCCACGGCTCCGATAAGCCGCAGCCCGGTCCCGAAGCGGGCGCCGAGGATGTCGGGGATGGTCATGCCGTTGTGCGTTCGGCCGAACTCGTACATCTTCGGCGCGATGAACAGCAAGGAGATCATCCAGCCGGCCCACAGGGCCACCCAGAACCAGTCGTAGAAGTAGCCGTAGAAGGCGATGTAGCCGACGGTGCCAATGGCGGTGCCCGCCGACATTTGCGTCGCCGGAAGGGTGGCTCCCAGCAGCCCGGTTCCCAGACGGCGGTCGGCCACGAGGTACGACTGCTCTCCCTTGACGGACCGGGCTGACAGCAGGCCGATGGCGACGAGCGCCGCCATGTAGACGATAAGGACGGCATCAAGCACGGGCGTCGTCCCCATCCCGCGCTTCAGCCACCTCGCGACGCCGGTCACGGGCGATCATCGTCTCCCCGTAGACGAGGAAGATCAGCCACACGGCGACGAACCCGGCGACGAGCACGATGAGTCCGGCCTCAATCGACATCTAGCCTCCCGGACCAGTGATGCTCAGACGATTCGACGTTATTCGGCATATTATCGAGGGTAGATGCTAGCTAGCGGCGATTCAAGACATAGATTTGACGGAAACAGGCACGTAACAAGCTCTTAACCCATCGGAATGCACCGGATCTGGGAGACTGCTGGCGTGACGACCCTGGACACACTGGACGACGTCGACCGACGGATCGTGGCCGCGCTTCAGCTCGACGGCCGGGCGAGCTGGCGGGAGATCGCCGCCGCCGCGGGCACCTCGGAGAACACGGTCGCCCGACGGGCGGGGCGGCTGCTCGAGGCCGGGCTAGCGCACGTCGCGGTGGTACGGGACCCGCGGTGCGCCGGACGCGGGCATATAGCGAACGTCTTCATCCGCTGCCGCAACGGCACCCAGCTCGGCGTGGCGCAGGAGCTGCTCGCGCGGCCCGACGTCTGGTCGCTGTCCGTCGTCACGGGACCGTACGACCTCTTCTGCCAGGTCACGGTGGCGACCGCCGAAGACCTCGCCCGAGTGCTCCTCTCGGACTTCCAGCACGTCGACGGCGTCGAATCGACCGTGGCCGAGACTGTGCTGCGGACGTTCAAGCTCTCCTACGACTGGGCACGCGAATTGCTCGGGCCCGCCGCCGGCGAGATCGCCTCCCCGCCCAACCTGCACGACGAGCAGCCGCACGAGTTCGGCCCCGCCGATACCGCGATAGTCTCGGCCTTGTCCGCGGACGCCCGGCGCCCGTTCGCCGCGGTCGCCGAGGAAACCGGGATCCACGAACGCACGGTGCGGCGGCGTTTCGATGCCCTGCGGCACCAGGGGTGCATCAATGTGGCGACGTTCGTTCCCGGCCAGGCGCTCGGGTTCCAGCCGGAGATGCTGATGCGTGTCGATGTCAGCCCTGCCCATCTCCAAGAGGCCGCCGACCGGCTGGCCAGCCACCGTGGCGTCCGGTACCTGGCCGTGACTCTCGGCCAGGTGGGCCTGTTCGGCGAGGTGTACCTGCCGTCACTGGACGCTGTCTATCGCTTCACCACCGAAGAAATCGGCGGCCTTCCGGGCGTCACCGGCATGCAGTTCACCACGGAGCTGCTGACGCTGAAACGCGGTTACATCCCGCTGCCGGCCAGCGCGGCGCTGCACGGCGCCTGGGCCCCGGGCGACCATGGCCGCTTACGCCATGAATCACGCCGGGCCGGCGGCAACTGCCGGGCCGACGCCCGCCGCCTGGACGCCAGGCCGGCCGGACCCGACGGCGTTCCCCGCGTGGGTCCCCGCGTGGGTCCCCGCTGCGAGCGGCGCACGACCCAGGACAGGAGCATCAGCAGCCCGGCCAGCAGCCCGGCCACGGACAAGCCCGTCAAGCCCACGAGAAGCACGCCGGCAACCGCCGGCACTCCGCTGGACTGCGTCATCACGACCGCGGCGGAAGCCATGCTCGGGACCGCGCCGACAGCGCCGACGCTGGCCGCTGTCTTGAAGCTGAGCACCCGGCCAGGCGCACGGGCGTACTCGACCGGCGGCTGGGCGCTGGTCACCCCGTCGGGGATATCGGCGGTCAGCGGGTCGAGGTCCGCGTAGGTCCGTGACGCGAATGCCTGGCCGACGCGCAGGCCGAACTCGTCCTTGGTCAGCCGGCCCTGAACGAACGCGGCCTTGAGCACGTCGATCACTTGCTCTCGGTCCGCGTGGGAGGCCCTCAGCTGGCCTCGTGCGCCCGCCGTCCCGTCTTCGCGCCCTGCCGTCACTGCTGCCCTCCATAAAGCACGACCCAACTACGAGCTTAGCTCCGCCGTCCGGTCATGACGGGGCAGCGCACGACCTCGGCGGCGCTGCGGAACGCCCTGACCCGGTACGTGGGCGCACCAGACCGCTCAAGCTGGAACGCGATCTGCCGCAGCGCCCACATCGGATCCACGCTAACCAGCTTAAGAGCCGCCCGGACGGTCGCTACGGCACGTGTGCGCATCCTCAGGTCGGCCTCGTGTTTCGCGTACGAGATACTAGAGATCGCCATAATGACCGAAGGACGGATGGCGGCTTGAGGCAGTTGAGGTGACCGACATGACCAGTGTGGTAGATCAGCCTCTCATCGGCGAACTCGCTGAGGCCGCCGAGGCGGTGGGCTCCCGGCTCAGCGGAGCGGCCCCGCTCGGCGTCGCGTTCTCCGGCGGCGTCGACTCCTCGGTCCTGCTCGCCCTGGCGGTGCGGGCGCTCGGCGCCGACCAGGTCGTCGCCATCCTCGGCGTCTCGCCCAGCCTGGCGTCGGATGAACGTCTCGCGGCACACCGGGTCGCCGAGTTTATCGGTGCTCGCATCGTCGAGATTCAGACCAGGGAAGGGGACAACCCCGCCTACCGCGCCAACGGCCCCGACCGCTGCTTTCACTGCAAAGACGAGCTGTTCACGCGCATCGACGACGAGGTGGCCGAAGCTTACGGCCTGGCGGCCGTGGCCTACGGCGAGAACGCCGACGACATGAAGCGCCCCGACCGGCCCGGGTCCCGCGCGGCCAGTAACCATCAGGTCCTGCGGCCCCTGGCCGACGCGGGGCTGGACAAGGCCGCCGTGCGTGCCATCGCCCGGGCGCTGCGGCTCCGAGTGCCGACAAGCCGGCGGCCCCGTGCCTGGCGTCCCGGATTCCGCACCATCAGGAAGTCTCGGCGGCGAAGCTCGCGCAGGTCGAGGCGGCCGAGAAGGCGCTGCGCGTCCTGGGCTTCGCCGAGTCCAGAGTGCGCCATCACGGCGATGTGGCTCGCGTCGAGCTTCCCGCCGGTGAACTGGTGCGAGCCGTCTCCGCGCCGGCGCGCGAGCAGATTCAGGACGCTATTACCGCCGCCGGCTTCCGGTTCGTCGCCGTCGATCTGGCGGGCATTCAGTCGGGCGCCTTCACGATGTCGTTGCTGCCGGTCACGCGTGCGTGAGCCCTGGCAGCCCGATGAGGCCATGACGGCGTTCATCGAGCTGGACCATGACCGCGCGCGCCGCCGCGGCTACCCCGAGGCCGTGTACTGCGAGGGCAAGACGCCAAGCCAGGTAAGGGCGGCCGCCGAAGCCATCAAGGCATCCGGCACGACGACGTTGTTCACTCGTGCGAGTCCCGCGCACGCTGAGGCGGTCTTGGGTGTCCTGCCGGATGCCCGCTACGACGCGGACGCGCGCCTGCTGGCCTGGCCGCCTCAGCCTCCGGCCTCATCGGGCGGGCGGGTTCTGGTGGTCGCGGCCGGCACCTCTGACCTCGCGGTCGCGCGGGAAGCGCAGCTGTCCGCTGTTTATCTCGGCCGTACCGCCGATCTCATCACCGATGTCGGCATTGCCGGGCTGCACCGCATACTCGCCCGGCTTGACCAGTTGCGTTCGGCCCGCGCCATCGTCGTGGTCGCCGGGATGGACGGCGCGCTGCCCGGAGTGGTCGCCGGCCTGGTCTCCGCGCCGGTTATCGCCGTGCCGACCTCCGTCGGCTACGGCGCGGCGTTCGGGGGCGTGGCGGCTCTGCTCACCATGCTCAACTCCTGTGCTCCGGGCGTGGCCGTGGTCAACATCGACAACGGGTACGGTGCCGGGCACATGGCCGCTCAGATCACGGCTCCGGCCTAGGCTGAACCCGCCTCGGCGGGGCTGCCCGGCACGAACCCTTCGCGCTCGGCGGCCGCCACGGCTTCCTCGAGCACCCGCCGGACCGGTACGGATCGCCGCGCGGCGACTTCCGCGGCGTCCTCGAACTCCGGGGTCGCGTGCACTATCTCGCCCCCACGGTGCGCGACCTTGAGGCGAACCTCGCCGCCCGTGACCGGCAGCGGCGCCCAGAACCGGTCAAGCGCCACCCGGGTGACGGCGACTTCGCGTACCCCGATCGTGCTGGTGAGCTCGAACATCAGCCCCCGCAGCACGTCACGCCGGTCTACCGGGCTAAGCACGGCCAGCGTGTGGGCGGGGCGTCCCTTCTTCATCACGATCGGGACCAGCCACGCGTCAGCCGCGCCAGCGTCCAGCAACGACGCCAGGACAGTGGGCCACACGCGGGGGTCCATGTCATCGACGTTGGTCTCCAGCACCGACATGAGCACCGGAGCGTCCGGTCGCACAGGCCGGTCACCGCGCTCCCCCGGAACCCGGTCCCCGAGAACCCGGTCCCCGAGGACAACCCGCACGACGTTCGGGCGACCGGGGAAGTCCTTAGTGCCGGCCCCCACGCCGATCGTGCGCACCGACATGGCGGGCAGGTCGCAGGACTCCCGCGACAAGGCGGTCAGCAGCGCCATGCCGGTCGGGGTGGCCAGTTCCCCCTCGCCGCCGGACAGCACGCGCCAGCCCGCCGACATCTCCAGCACCGCTGGCACGGGAACCGGAAGCTGGCCGTGGGATGCAGAGACCCGGCCAGATCCCAGTGCGACGGCGCTGCAGGACATGGACGTGACTCCGAGGCAGTCCAGCGCGCCGCACACGCCGACGACATCGGCGATCGAGTCCCAGCTTCCGGCCTCGTGAAAGTGCACCTCGTCGACCGCGGTCCCGTGTACTCGTGCTTCGGCCTCGGCCAGCCGCTGGAACACGCGCCGGGCCTGATCCCGCACGGGCGCCGGGAGGTGCGCGCTCGCCAGCAGGGCCCGGATGTCGCGCCAGCTACGGTGCGCCTGATCCTGGACCGCGAGCCGCACCTCTACCTTGGTGGCACGCATTCCGGCCCGTGTCACCAGCGCGGACGTCAGCCGGACCGATCCCGGGATCACGGCGTCCACCGCGTCCTGGAGCACCGCGAGGGGCGCGCCGGCATCGACGAGCGCCCCGAGCAACATATCGCCGGCCACACCCGCCGTCGCGTCCACCCATGCGTGCCCGGCCGCGCCGACTGATGTCATGAAGACAACCCTAGGGGCAGCGAGCGGCTCCCGGTGATGAGGTGATGAACTGTAGGCTCAGATTCAGCCCTAGTCCTTCTGGAGGTCTCGTGCCCATCGAACAGGCAGAGTTCGGCCGAACTGGCCACCGTAGCAGCCGGGTGATCTTCGGCGGGGCGGCACTCGGGAAGGTCTCCCAGGGTGTCGCGGACGAGACCCTGGACATCCTGCTCGCCCACGGGGTGAACCACCTGGACGTGGCCTCGTCCTACGGCGAGGCAGAAGTGCGCATCCGGTCGTGGCTGCGACGTGAACCGGACCGGTTCTTCCTGGCCACCAAGGGCGATGAGCGCACCGCGGCCGGGGCCCGCGAGGAACTGCACCGCTCCCTGGACCGGCTGGGCGTCGACCACGTCGACCTGTGGCAGTTGCACGCCCTGGCCGATCCGATCGAGTGGGATGTCGCGCTCAGCCCGGGCGGCGCGCTCGAAGCCGCCATCGAGGCACGCGAGCAGGGTCTCATCCGCTGGATCGGGGTAACCGGCCACGGCAGCCAGATCGCCGCGACGCACCGGCGCAGCCTCGAGCGGTTCGACTTCGACTCAGTGCTCCTGCCGTACAACTTCGTCACGATGCAGAACCCGTACTACGCGGAGAACTTCAACGCCCTTTACGAGACCTGCCGCGAGCGGCGGGTCGCGGTGCAGACGATCAAGTCGATCGCGGTGCGCCACTGGTCGGGCCGGCCGCGCGCCCGGGCGACCTGGTACGAGCCTCTCGAAAAGCAGGACGACATCGACCTCGCGGTGTGGTGGGCGCTGAGCCGCCCCGGAACGTTCCTGTGCAGCGCGGGAGACGTGGACCTGCTCCCGCGGGTGCTCGACGCGGCCAGCCGGCACACCGGAACGCCGGACGACGCGGTGATGAGCGCGCTCGCCGAGCGCACATCAGCCGAGCCGCTGTTCGTCTGACGGGACCAGCGGCCGCGCTAGCCAGCCGAGCCGTCACGTCGCCGTCCGCAGCGCCACCTGGCACATCTCGGGCAACTGGTGCTCGGCGATCTTCGCGCCCATGCGCACGCCGATGGTCGCGAGCACGAAACCGTAGACGGCCGCGCACGGCAGCAGCACCCCGATCCGGATCACGTCCGGCTCGTTCGCGGCCAGCACGGCACCGGCGATCGCCGGCGCGGCCAGCACCCCGGTGCCGGCCAGGACGATGAGGCCGCCGAGCCGGTAGCCGGCGTAACCCGACGCGGGCACCGGCAGCGGATTGCCGACCCGCCTGGTCATCGGGTACGGCAGGGCCGCGCTGAATAGGTCGCACAGCCCCAGTGCGGCGCCGATTCCGGCCAGGACGACCGGCGTCGCCTGGATCCCCATGCTGAGATCGCCGACGGCGGCGGCCAGCCCGAAGCAGACCGCGACGATGAGCGGCACCCCGATGACGCACAGCACGAGGTTCTGGCCGGAGAAGTAGGCGCGCAGGTCGCGCTTGCTGCCCAGCGCCGTCGCCTCCAGGACGAACGCCGGCCCGGTCAGCCCGGCCGAATTGGCATGCAGGATGCCCACGAACGCGACGCCGAAGACCGCGCTGGCGAGGATGACCCCGGGATGATGCTTCTGGCCGAAGACCGAGCTCGCCGACACCGCGGCCGTCACCACGGCGATGAGCGCCCAGTAGACCAGCGACAGCGGCTCGCGCAGCTGGTAGAGCCAGAACCGGGCGAAGATCGCGCCGCGCAGGCCCAGCCCGGCCAGCGGCAGCTTCGTGCCGCGGACCCGCGACGACTGGGTGGTCGTGTCGGCGGTGACCAGCGCGCGCCCGAGCGCGCGGACCCACAGCCAGACGAAGACGATAGTGACCGCGGCCAGGCCCCCCAGGCGGGCGAACGCCAGGCCGAGCTGGCCGTCTGCGGCATCCTGGATGGCGTGTGCGGCCAGGCCAGGCGGCAGCCAGCGCATCCACGAGTCGAAGCCGCTGAAGCTGGCAGAGGTGATCTTGCCCTCGCTGACCGCCTTCGGCACTACCTGGGTGAAGAACTCATACAACGCGAACAGCGGGATGATCAGGAACGCGGCCAGGTCCCGGCCCCGGCGTGAGCGAAGCAGGCCGGCCAGGGACGTCGTCACGAACCTGGATAGCGCGATGCAGAACAGGACCTCCAGCACCACCGCGACCACCGCGATGACAATGCCCAGGACACCGCTGGCCAGGCCGACGGTCACGCCGAGCAGGCCGAGGACGTTGGCGATCGGCCAGAAACCGGTGAACGACGCCGCCAGCAAGCCCGCCGCGAGCGGCCGCGTCCGCAGCGGGTACAGCGCGAGCGTCGCTGGATCGAGCGTGCCGTCCACGCCGAAGATGAGGATCGGCGCGAGCAACCAGCCGAACGCGAACACGGTGAAGACGACCGCGGTGAGCTCCACCGACGTGCTGTTACCGCGGAACGTGGCCAGGAGGAGGAAGGTGCCGATCGCGAGCAGCACGGCGAACGTCGAGCTGATGATGAAGGAGGTCTTCGCGGCGTTGGACGAGCGCAGCGCGTTGAGCAGCATGCGCAGTTTCAGCTGGACGAGGAGCCGAGCCACGACAGCACCTCCTTGTCGGTCGCACGCGGCCCCACCCGGTCGATGAACGCCCGCTGCAGTGTCTTGCCGCCGCGCACCTCGTCGATGGTGCCGGTCACCAGGATCTTGCCCTTGTCGATGATCGACACGTGGTCGCAGACCTGCTCGACGAGTTCCATGACATGGCTGGAGAACAGCACCGTCGAGCCGGACGCGGCGAACCTGGCCAGCAGCCGGCGGATCACGTCCCCGGATACCGGGTCCACGCCCTCCAGCGGCTCGTCCAGGAACAGCACCGGCGGGTTATGGATCAGCGCGCAGCCGAGTGCGGCCTTCTTGCGCATGCCGGTCGAGTAGTCGGCGACCAGCCGCCTGGCGTCCCCGGCCAGGTCCAGCACGTCGAGCAGCTGAGTGGCCCGCTCGCGTGCCTGATCGGCCGGCAGCCCGCGCAGCCGGCCGGAGTACTCCAGCAGTTCCTCGCCGCTCAGCCGGTCGAACAGCCTGACCTCCGCTGGCACCACGCCGATGGCCGCCTTGGCCGCGGGCGGATCCCGCCACACGTTGATGCCGTTGATCAGGATCTGGCCCTCATCTGGCCGCAGCAGCCCGGTCATCATCGACAGTGACGTGGTTTTGCCGGCCCCGTTCGGCCCGACGAGCCCGGCCAGCGAACCGGCCGCGATCTCCAGGTCGATGCCGGCCACGGCTTCCTTCGTGCCAAACTTCTTCCGCAGTCCGCGCACCACGACGGCCGCCCCGTCCGTCCTGGGCACCGCCGTCCCCGGATAGCGGGGCAACCCGGTGTCCGGGCCTTCCGATGTGCCCATTTGCTGCCTCCCTGCCAGGCACCACGCTCGTGACGCCCGTTCCCCTGCCCTAGAAAACTGATATCACAATGATAACCCTTAGAGCCGTCCCGGCAACCCCGAAACTTCTAACGCCGGCCTTTTTCAGCCGGTCGCGTCCGGGCGAGCGGACAGGGGGTCGAGCGCCGGCCCGCCGAGGGGGATGTGAACTTCGAGGGTAGTGCCCGCGCCTGGCGGGCTGTCCAGCGAGATCTCGCCGCCGAGCGCCTCGGCCCGGTCCCTGAGCCCAAGCAGGCCGGAGCCGCGGCCCAGGTCCGCGCCACCCCGCCCGTCGTCGCGAACACGGACCGCGAGAATGCCGTCCCCGGCGACCACCGCTACCTCGGCGGAGCGGGCTTCGGCGTGCTTGGCCGTGTTGGCCAGCGCCTCGCAGACCACGTAGTACGCGGCGATCTCCACCGACTGGGGCGGCCGGACCGCGACCTGGACGTCCAGGTCAACTGGGACGGGGCAACGGCTCACCACCCCGTTAAGCGCCGGAACCAGCCCGCCCTGGGCCAGCGCCGGCGGGTGGATGCCGCCGGCGATCTCGCGCAGTTCCTCCAGCGCGGCCTCCAGCCCGACGGTCACGCCGGCCAGCCGCCGGGCGAGTTCGCCGGACCCGGGCGGCACGGTCTCCCGCAACTCCTGAACTTGCCAGGCCAGGCTGACCAGGCGCTGCTGGGCGCCGTCGTGCAGGTCGCGCTCGATGCGGCGCCTGGCCTCGTCCTCGGCGGTGACGATGCGGGCGCGGGAGGCGGCCAGCGCCGCCCGCGCCTCGGCGTTGGCGATCGCGGTGCCGGCCAGCTCGCTGAAGGCCACCAGTCGTGTCTCCGTGTCCGTCGGCAACCGCTCCTCACCGGCGGACGCGACGGTCATCAGGCCCCACAGCTGTCCCTCGACGGTGATCGGCGCGCCGATCGCCGCGCGGTAGCCCCAGTCGCGTCCGACGACAGCCGCCACGCCGGTGGCGTTGCGGTAGTAGTCGTCGATCCGCACCGGCCGACGCGTCTGGAAGACCAGCCCGCTTAGATTCCGCCCGCCGGCGCCGATCCGCATGCCCACGGAGGACCGCAGTATCTCGGTGCCGGTGCTGCTCCACGCGCCGAGGACTGTCACCGTTCCGTCCGGGTCGTACCGGGACAAGGTCGTCAGGTCGGTGCCGGGGAGCCGCCCGGCTTCGGCGGCGACCGCGGCGAACACCTCCTCCGGCGGCGCGCCCTGGGCGACCAGCATCGCGACCCGGCGGAGCGCGGACTGCTCTTCGGCGTAGCCGCGCAGTTCCACGCGTGCCTGGGCGTTGGCGATCGAGGTGCCGGCCAGCTCGGTGAAGCCGGCCAGCCGGACTTCGGTGTCCGCCGGCAACGGCGCCTCCGTCGTGGACCCGACGCTCATGACGCCCCACAGCCGGCCCTCGACCGTGATCGGCACGCCGACCCCCATCCGGAACCCCAGCTCACGGCCAAGGTCAGCGGCCGCCCCCGTGGCCTGACGGTAGTCGTCGATCCGCACCGCCCCGCCGGCCCGGAAGACCAGCGCGGACATGTTGTCCCCGTCCAGGCTCGTCCGGGTGCCCGAGATGTCGAGCTTCGCGGTCCCCGCGCTGCTCCAGGCGCCGAGTACCATCACGGCGTCGCCCGGGTCATACCGTGCCACGGTTGTCAGGTCAGCGCCCAGCAGCAGCCCGGCCTCGGCCGCGACCGCGGCGAACACCTCCTCGGGCGGGACCCCGCGGGCGACCAGTGCCGCCACCCGGCGCAGCGCGGCGAGCTCAGCGGCGATCTGGTTGTACGGCCGAGTCTCCAACAGGGCCTCCGCCCCGGCGGCGCCAAGCCGCCTCCTCACCCTCAGTCCAGTGCTGCGGTGGTGCCCACGACAGCAGGTTAACAAAGGATGAACGCATGAGCCCGTTCTCACCAGGTGTGATCCCCGGGTGAAAGACGATTCGAACGACGGGCTTTGCGGGGACTACCGTGCGTCGCGGACGCGCGCGGCGGCGCGGTGATCGACGACTATCCGCATTCCCAGTACCGAGATCTCGGCGAGCTCGGCGTGCAGCTTGAGAACCTCATGTTCGCCCCAGATCGGGGAGCTGAACCGGTGATGAGTGATCGCCGTCACCATGAGGAAATTCGCGCCAGCCGGATCCAGGCCCGCGTCCAGCCAGTCCGTACGTTCCATGCCCGCGATCTCCTTCCGTATAGTCCCAGGCGATTGGGCGGCCCCGGCCGGTTCGGGGTGGTCGTCCGGCCGGGGCGCTGACTACGATGATCGCCCCGCCGCGGGCGGGAGGCATCAGGGCCAGTCCCAGTCATGGCGTGATGCTGGCGCTACCTCCGGCATTACGGCTAGCTGGTAGTGAGGTTTGGCGTCAGCCGGGTGGCCCGGAGCGGTTGCGGCGGACGATTGTCGGCAGTGTGCGGATGCACAGTCGCCGCGGTCAATCGCCCGTTCGGCAGCGAGAGCCACGGCGTCACGGATACAGCTTGTGTCGGAGGACGGTATGTTCCAGCACCAGCCCAGGTGCCCGGACGCGACGGCGGCGGACCGCATGGCCGCCCGTGTGGCGGCCAGTCATCCCGGTGATGACGGCCCTCCGAGGACCCGGATCGGCCGGGCGATGATGAACAGGGTCATGCAGTACCACAGCGACCACACGATGTGCGCGGACGGACGGACGTGCCTGCGCGATGATCACACGACCGTTCCGCCGAGGTGCGGGGTACGTACTGGCCCCCACGCGACCGGCTGCGAGCTCTGCGCGGGCCATCCGGGGCCGCATCTGCTGACCGGCTAGCGCCGGAGATCATCGCCGTGTCGCCTGGCCTCCGCGACGGCGCCCTTACCCAATCGGCAGGACGGATGTGGCCAGCGTCCGCCGGTCGGTGACCAGCACGTGGCCCGAGGGCAGCGGCGTCCAGCCCGGCATCGGCCAGCCCGAGCTCGCCACGAGAACGGCGTCGCCGGTGACCCGGTAGGCCAGGTCGAAGTAGGCGGCGACCTCGTCCGGCCGGTCCGCGTGCCCGAGCTGCCGCAGCAAGTCGACCGGGACCATCGACCGGTCATAGAACGAGATCGCGTACAGCGCGTCGGGCGCCAGCAGAATCGCGTTCAGGCTGCTGGCCTTGTACCGCTCGGATATATCGGCCGTCGTGTCGGCGATCGCCGCGACCATGTCGCCGTCCCGTTTGGCCAGCCGCCGCATCAGGTGCAGGAAGTACCGCTCGCTGTCCGTGGTGCCGCCCAGCCGCCGCTCCCAGTCAGGCGGCAGCATCTCCCCCAGCCGGTCCTGCGGGTAGATGGCGCCGTTGTGGGCGAACGTGTAGCCCCCGTAATGGAACGGGTGGGTGTTCGCCTCGTTGACGCCCAGGCCGGGCGTGGCCCAGCGCAGGTGCACGAGACCGAGGTCGCCGAGGGGCTGCCCGGCGAGCTTGGCGTAGTCCGGGTCGCCATCTGCCCGGGCGGCCGACTTGCAGGACGCGGGCCTGTCGCCCGCGTACCAGGCCATTCCCCAGCCGTCACCGTGCAGGCAGGACAGGCTGGTGAACGCGCGGAAGCTCGCCTCGCCCAGGAGCTCGCCGACCGGCGTGGCGTCGCGCGAGCAGTAGCTAAGCAGACGGCACATGAAGGATTGCTCTCCTAAAGGAACTTGCCCATGCCACCGCCGACGTCGATGGACGCGCCGGCGATGTAGCTCGCTCGGTCACTGGCCAGGAACGTGACGAGCCCGGCGACCTCGTCCGGCTGCCCGAACCGGCCCAGCGGCACCTCCGTCTTGGCGAGCTGGCCGAAGAACTCCCCGGCCGGCATCTCGGGTGCGCGCTTATCGTGGATATTCTGCCATTGCGGGGTCTCGACGAAGCCGATGTTCACGCTGTTGACGAGGATCCCCTCGCCGCCCAGCTCGATGGACAGGGCCTTGGACAGGCTGAGGCAGGACGCGCGGTTCACCGACGAGGCGAGGAAGGCCGGGTCGGGGTAGCGCGCGTAGAGGGCGTTGATGTTGATGACCCGGGGCGCGGCACTGGCCCGCAGGTGCGGCAGGGCGGCGCGGATGCAGCGGATCTGCGAGAACAGCTTCACCTCGATGTCGTCATGCCAGTCCTCGTCGGTCAGCGTGCCGAACCGGCCGGGCCGCGCCCCGCCCGCGTTGTTGACCAGGATGTCCAGGCCGCCGAGCGCCGCGGTCGACTCCGCGATGAAGTCGGAAACCTGACCAGGATCCGTCACGTCGCAGGTCAGTGCCACTAGCTGCTCATCCGCGTCCGTGGCCTCGCGTAGTTCGGCGGCGGTCTCCGCCAGCTCGCCGGCGTGCCGGGAGCAGATGGCCACCGAGACACCCTCGGCCAGCAGCTCCGCCGCGATGGCCTTGCCGAGCCCCTTGGACCCGCCGGTGACGATGGCCCGGCGGCCGGTCAGTCCCAGGTCCACCTACGCCTCACCTCCCGCTTCCTCGGTCTCCGCCTCCGTCGCGGCCTCGGCCGCCTGGGCCTCGGCCAGCTTGAGCAGGCTGCTGCGCGGCGGCGCGAACACGTCGACCTCCAGGCAGTGACTGTCGGTGGCCTTGGCCCCGTGCGGGACCCAGGACGGGATGACGGCGACGTCGCCCTTGCGCATGACGCGGACGTCGCCGTCCAGGTCGAAGGTGAACTCCCCGTCGAGGACGATGACGATCTGCTCCTCTTCGTGGACGTGGCGGGGAGCCTCCGCGCCCGGCGCGAAGGAGACGAAGTTGGTCATGGCCTTCTGGCCGAGCACCGGGCGGAAGCCGAGCCCGGGCAGGAACTCGACCGGGGTCAGCGCGTCCACGTTG